>Ga0209337_1001362_pt1 | contig 18614 bp, 19 predicted proteins | sample LinPmetageLP53_FD_184044 | JGI IMG/M metagenome (GOLD analysis project Ga0209337, IMG submission 184044) | Marine viral communities from the Pacific Ocean - LP-53 (SPAdes) (version 2) | ecosystem: Environmental > Aquatic > Marine > Oceanic | place: Pacific Ocean | collected 2010-02-08 | reverse complement strand
CAGCAGACGCTAAGGCTGCTAAAGATGCAGCAGACGCTAAGGCTGCTAAAGATGCTGCTGATGCTAAAGCTGCTGCTGATGCTAAAGCTGCTGCTGATGCTAAGGCTGCTGCTGATTCTAAGGCTGCTGCTGATGCTAAGGCTGCTGCTGATTCTAAAGCTGCTGCTGATGCTAAGGCTGCTGCTGATGCTAAGGCTGCTGCTGATTCTAAAGCTGCTGCTGATGCTAAGGCTGCTAAAGATGCAGCAGACGCTAAAGCTGCTCAAGATGCTGCTGATGCTAAAGCTGCTAAAGATGCGGCAGACGCTAAAGCTGCTAAAGACAAAGCAGATAAGGCAGCTAAAGATGCTGCTGATGCTAAAGCTAAAAAGGCTGCTGATGCTAAAGCTAAAGCTGATAAAGCCGCTGCTGATAAAGCTGCTGCTGACTTAGCTCAAGAAAAAGCTGATGCTGCAAAAGCTGAAGCTAAAAGAATAGCTGACGCAGAGGCTAAAAGATTAGCAGAGGAAAAAGCAGCGGAGGCTAAAAGATTAGCAGAGGAAGCTGAAGCTAAAAGACTAGCTGACATTGAAGCTAAAAGATTAGCTGAAGAAGCTAGGCTTGCTGAAGAAGCTAGGCTTGCTGAAGAAGCTAGAATACAGAAAGTATACGAGTCCCTTGATACTCTTAAAGAGAAAATAGGTCAGGAAAAGTATGATAGAGCTTCTGTTTCAAACAAAACTTTAAGTACTGAACTTTTACATCAAGGTCTTATAGATGAACATGAAGCAGTTTTTGGAACAAGAGAAGCTTTATCTGAAAGGTATAGAAAATGGCAGGAAGCTAAAGAAGGCGGAGCACCCTTTGACACAACTTTTCTTAGACCGGAAGCAGATCAAGAATGGCGAGATCTTCAAGGGAATTTAATTTTTCCTGACACTGACCGTAAGTACACAGATAGAAATAGAAAAGAATTTACAGATGAGGAAGGCAATAAGTGGTCTTCAATGGAAAACTTATTTGAAAGAGCAGTTGAAGGCACAGCATTAAAAGTTCAAAAGTTTCCTAATGGTACTGTTGATCTGGTGTACTCAGACATAGTTGATGCAGAGGTAGAAAGAGAACTTCCTCAAGAAGTTTTTGACAGATTAACAGAAGTAAGTGGTATTGACGCTGGAGGAGGTGGTGGAGCCGCAGATACTCCAGAAACTAATTTAGAGGCTCCTGAGTTTGACGATATAACTGATGACACTACAGTAGATGCTCCTAGTGTAGATCCAACAGTAGACCCTGTTGTAGCACCTCCGTCTACAGAATCTGGTATTTCAGGGGAAAGCCCTAATACCAGTGATTCTTCAGCACCTGATGAATCTGCTACTTCCAACGAAGACCAAACTGACATATCTTTGTTATTTGGTATTGATAACCCTAATGTAATAAACAACAGCGGTGTTACAGGCGGTGGTATGCTATCTTCAACAGGAAACCAAGGGGATTCAGGAACTACAGGTACAGGAACCACAGGCACTACAGGCACTACAGGCACCTCTGGAACCTCTGGAACTACCGGAACTACAGGTACAGGAACAGGTACTACAGGAGGAGGCGCTGGGTCTACAGGCTCTACAGGGACTACAGGCGGTGGTACAGGGGGAGGAGGTACAGGATCTTCAGCTACTACTGGTGGCACTTCAGGCACTACAGATGGTTCAGGTGCTGCTGGGGGTGCAGGAGGTGCCGGTGGAACCGCTAGTGGTGGTACTGCTTCAGGTGGTGGGGCAGGTAATGCAGGACAAGGAGACGCTGTTGGAGGAGGCACAGGCACAGGCACTGGATCTGGTAGCGGTAGTGGTTCAGGTAGTGGCTCTGGTAGCGGTAGCGGCTCTGGGAGCGGTTCTGGGTCTGGAAGCGGGTCAGGCAGTGGTATGTTTGGAGGCGGGGGAGTAACTGACTTAGTGTTTGGTGACTACATGAATAAATACCAAGCACCAGAGTTACTAGAGCGTGTGTTGCCGTTACAAGGTTATCAAGCACCACAAGGTTTATTTAGAGGAATAATTTAATGGCTACAACGTACCTAAGTTTAATGAATAGTGTACTGAGAAGACTCAGAGAAGAAGAAGTAGCTGATGTTACTGAAACAGCTTACTCTAAAATGGTAGGAGACTACATCAATGATGCTAAGAGTTTAGTACAGGACTCACATGATTGGTCTACTTTAAGAAAGACTGTGGTTGTACCTACAGTAGAAAATACTACAGAATATAGCTTGACAGGAGCAGGAGAACGTGTTAAACTATATAGTGCTATAAACGATACTTCAAACTTCTTTATGCACTATGAGTCTCCAAACTGGTTTAGTAATGCCTACTACATTTCAGGGGAAGTTACAGGCACTCCTGACTCCTATACGTTTAGTGGAGTAGACAGTAATGCTGATACTAAAGTAAGAGTATACCCTAAGCCATCCGGTGTATTTTCATTACGATTTGATGTGTGCTCAAGAGAGCCTGATTTAACAGTAGACTCTAGTACTACAGTACTGCCAGCAATGCCTATCATACATAATGCTGTAGCTTTACTTGCTAGAGAGCGTGGTGAGACAGGCGGTACTACTACACAAGATTATTTTATCATTGCAGATAAACATCTTAGTGATGCTATTGCACAGGATGCATATAAGAATCCTGAAGAATTTATTTACACGGTGCAATAATGGCACAGCAAAGAGAAAACATATACATTGGTGCTCCAGGATTTAGAGGCATCAATACTCAAGATGCTCCTGTAGGTCAGGATGCTTCTTATGCTTCTATAGCAGAGAATGCAGTCATTGACAGCTTTGGACGTATAGGTGCTAGGAAAGGCATTAATCTTTTAACTAGCAGTGCTTCTCCTTTAGGGTCTAGTGTTGGCGTAGAGAACCTATTCCAGTATGTAGATTACAGTGGTACAACTGTAGTGTTCTCTACTGGTAACAATAAGATATTTACAGGCACTTCTAGCCTTACAGACATAACTCCAAGTGGCTATACAGTATCAGCTAACAATTGGAAGATTATAAACTTTGCTAACCATGCGTACTTTTGGCAGTCAGCGCATGAGCCTCTAATATACACAGATGAATCTGGCTCAGGTGTACTAGCAGCTATGAGTGACCATAGCCATTCTACAGGTACACCACCGCAGGCTAATGAGGCTTTAGCGGCTTTTGGTAGAGTATGGGCTGCTGACGTTGTAAACAATAAACACACTGTCTACTGGTCTGATAGTCTAAATGGTCATGCGTGGACAGGAGGCAGCACAGGTAGCTTAGACGTTACATCTGTATGGCCTACAGGACATGATGAGATTACTGCACTAGCAGAGTTTAATGACCTGTTGGTTATCTTTGGTAAGCGTAGCATCCTACTGTACTCCGGTGCTTCTTCACCTTCTAATATGACGCTACAGGACACTATTACAAACATAGGCTGTGTAGCTAGAGACAGCGTACAGTCTACAGGCTCAGACTTGTTTTTCTTATCTAGCTCTGGTGTCCGTAGTTTAGGTAGAGTTATACAAGAAAAGTCTAACCCTATTGGAGATGTCTCTAGGAGCATTAGAGATGAACTTGTTTATAACACTACTCTTGAAGTAGGTAACATTAAATCTGTATACAGCGTAGAGAATGCTTTTTATCTTTTAATATTCCCTGTAACCGCTAAGATTGTTTACTGTTTTGATGTAAGAAGTAAGCTAGAGGACGGGAGTAACAGAGTTACAACATGGCCTACTACGGGTATCTTAACGGCTGCTAGAGATGATGTTGGAGGAGAACTATACTTTGGAGGTGTATCCGGTGTATCTAGATACTTTGGATATTTAGACAACACCAGCACTTACATAATGAAGTACTACACACAGCCTCTAGCCTTTGGTGATCCTTCCAGAGTAAAGATGCTTAAAGAAATTAATTTAACTCTTATAGGTGGGTCAGGTAGTCAGCTAGTAGCTAACTGGGCTTATGACTATACAGAAGGTTACAGTAAGCAAGCGTTTACTGTAGCCACAAGTTTGATAGCTGAGTATGGAGTAGCAGAGTATAACGTAGCGGCTTCAGAGTACAGTGCAACTATTGTTATTGATGTTGCAAAGCTAAAAGCTAGAGGATCAGGTAAGGTAGCTACTATTGGTATAGACGCTACAATAGACGGCAGAGCATTGTCCATACAAGAACTAAATACAGAAGCTATTATAGGTAGACTAATTTAATGAGTAATTACACAAAAACAACTAACTTTGCAGCTAAAGATTCTTTACCTTCAGGCAATGCTGGAAAGATTGTAAAAGGCACTGAGATAGATGCAGAGTTTAATAACATTGCAACTGCATCAGCAACTAAAGCAGACATTAACGATGCAACATTAACAGGCACTACTACTTTTGGTTCCTTGAATGACGGCACTATCACTATCACAGGCTGGGTAGATGAAGACAATATGTCCTCTAACAGTGCTGTGCTGGTGCCTACACAACAGTCCGTTAAAGCCTATGTAGACTCAACTACAACAGCACAGGACTTAGATGTTACTGATGGTTCTTCAAGTATTGACATTGACTTGGACTCTGAGTCTCTAGGTATCTTAGGTGGCACTGGTGTTACCTCTACTGCATCTGGTACTGGTGTTACTCTAGCCATTGACAGTACTGTAGCTACACTTACCGGCTCACAGACACTTACGAACAAGACGCTTACTACTCCTACTATCCTTACATCATTTACTATAGGTTCCGCTACAATTAGTGAAGCAGAACTAGAGATACTGGACGGTGCTACAGTTACTACAGCAGAGTTAAATGTACTTGATGGTATTACTAGCACTACAGCAGAACTAAACATTCTGGATGGTGTCACAAGTACAGCAGCAGAGATAAACATACTAGATGGCGTTACTTCTACTACAGCGGAACTGAATAAGCTAGATGGTTTTACAGGCGTTGTTGCTGATCTTAACTATGCAAAAGACTTAAATGCTACAGGAGTAACTGCTTCAGAGTTTGATATTTTAGACGGACTTACATCTACTACTGCTGAACTTAACATACTAGATGGAGTCACTAGCACCACAGCAGAACTAAATATCTTAGACGGTGTTACGTCAACTACAGCGGAACTAAACATCCTTGATGGAGTCACCAGTACTGCTGCTGAGTTAAATATCTTAGATGGTGTCACTAGTACAACTGCTGAACTTAATATCCTTGACGGTGTAACCTCTACTGCAACTGAGTTAAATCTTTTAGATGGAGTCACAGCAACTACAGCAGAACTTAATTACACAGACGGTGTAACTTCAGCTATACAGACTCAGTTAGACAGTAAGATTAGCGGTGCAGATGCAGCCCTTACAGGCAACGCTACTATTACTACATCCGATAATACTACTCAATTAGCACTGATCTCTACGGACGCTGATGCTAACGCAGGGCCAATATTAGATCTATTTAGAAACTCTGTATCAGCAGCGGACAATGACTTAACTGGTCAAGTGTACTTCTCAGGTAAAAACGATGCCGATGAGAAAACATACTACGGTCAGATAACTTCACAAATAACAGATGTATCTAATGGCTCTGAAGACTTTGCTTTAGAACTTTCTACGTTAACTGCTGGTGCTTCTAATTCACGCTTGTTTATAAGCCCTACTGAAACTGTATTTAATGAATCTAGTGCTGACTTAGACTTCCGCATTGAGTCCGATGGCAATACTAACGCCTTCTTTTTAGAAGGCTCATCAGGCAACGTGGGTATTGGCATTAGCCCAAATGCTTCTGCTGATTTACACGTTGCTGATACCTCAGATGCTCGCATATGGATAGAGGCAACCAACGGCGACACGATGGAGTTGTACGCAGGAACAAATGTTTCTTTGTTCAATAGAAGCAACAACGCTTTGACGTTCGGTACAAACAACATAGAACGAATGCGAATAAACAGCGCAGGCAACGTGGGAATTGGTGGCTCTACAATTACCGATGTAAACCTGCTAAACATTCAAGGGTCTGGAGCTTCTAAAAACATTGGTGTTGTTTTTAATGACACAAATACTAGCAAGATATTTGCCATACAGAATGGAGGTAGTGCATTAAAGTTCTTTGATTACACAGCATCAGCAGAACGCATGCGCATAGACACATCAGGGAATGTGGGTATTGGCATGACTCCAAGTGCTTGGCACGCAAATTGGACTGCATTGCAATTGGGGGCTACTGGTTTCGTAGGTCAATATCAAGCGGGAGCAACTGATATAACTGCACTGGGCAGCAATGTGTTTTCAGACGGCGCATATAAATATATTGAAACCGATGAGGCTGTTATTTACAAACAGCAAGATGGAGAACATATATTTGATGTAGCAGCATCAGGTTCAGCAAACGCAGCAATAAGCTGGACAACGGCTTTGACAATAAAGAATTCAGGCAGCGTGGGTATTGGTACCTCTAATCCTGTCGCTGATTTTGTTGTGAGTAACGGAGGTGCAGCGGGTATAGAGTTGCAACCAGAAATATCTACAGACACAAATAGAATAACAAACTTTGATAGAGCCGCAAGTGCTTACATGAACTTTAAATTAGATGCTTTAACTCATCAGTTTTTAACTAGTGGCACAGAACGCGCGCGCATAGACGCATCAGGCAACCTGTTGGTGGGTATAACTTCTAGTTTAGGAAGCGGTCTGTTAACTGTTTATTCTAACAATGCTCAAGGTTTAGCCATTGGGTATGGCTCAGGCACAAATGAGTATAGAAGGCTATATCACCACGCTACTGGTCTTTATTTTCAAAGCAGTACCAACCAAGCATACCTAAACTCATCAGGTGCTTGGATAAATGCTTCTGACATTACCCTTAAAAAAGAAATTCAAGATATTGATTACGGCTTAGAAACAGTGAAGAGCCTTAAACCCCGAAAATATAAAATGAAATCTGATGATGAAGTTCAGATTGGCTTCATTGCTCAAGAACTAGCTGAACAAGTCCCTGAAATTGTAGGCGGTAAGGAAGGTTTGTTAGGTGTTTCATACGGACAACTTACTGCGGTTTTAACGAAAGCAATTCAAGAACAACAAGCCACCATTGAATCACAGGCATCAGCAATAACTGACCTCACTACAAGACTAACAGCATTGGAGAACAATTAGATGACTACATTCAACTGGGCAATTTCAGAATGTGACAGAGAACTAGCTGACGGTGGTATTACCACAGCGAACTGGCGCGTTAACGCAGAACAAACCGTAGGCACTGGCGATGACGCGGTGACCTATACAGCAACTAGCTATGGAGCCTGTGGCTTCACCCCAGACCCTGAGTCTGGCGATTACACGCCGTATGCAGAAGTTACAGAAGCAGAAGTACTTGGCTGGTGCTTCGCGAATGGTGTAGACCAAGAGGCTATTGAAGCATCTCTACAGGCTGATATAGACCTTCAGATTACCCCTACTACTGGTGCTGGAGTTCCTTGGTAATGAACTACATATTAGACGCATTTAACATAGCTACTGCTTTAGTAGCTCTAGCATCTGCTATAGCAGCAGTTACACCTACCAAGAAGGACGATGACCTAGTGTCCAAGGCATACAAGTGGCTTGACATTATTGCATTGAACATTGGTAAGGCTAAGGATTGATGAGAATGGAGCAAGGCACTAACCTAGAGTTAGCTATGGAAGCATTGGAACGCATAGCACAACATGAGAAAGAATGTGGTGAACGCTGGGGTGAGGCTACTGCTGAACTCAGGCATCTTAGAGAGATGGCTACAGCACATTCTAAGAGATGGGAACGCCTTGCTTGGCTTGTTATTACTGTTGTAGTGACAGCAGCCGCGACAGTAATTACAACGACAATAGGAATATAGAATTATGCCAGCTTTTTCAACAGGAAATACAGGGGCAAGCACAGGGTTTAACCCTTTAGATGCAGGAACAAACTTACTTGGTGGTTTACTAAGCGGTGCAGGAGACTTTTTAGGCGGTCCAGCAGGTAGCTTATTAGGCACTGGTTTAGGCATAGACGCACTTAATGAGATGCGAGGCTTAGGCAAAGAAGCACAAACTGAAGCTTTGCGTATAGGTCAACAAGCACAGCAAGACACTGCCTTTAAGCCTTTCTCTATTAGTACAGGTTTTGGCGGTGTACAGGCTGGTCCTCAAGGCGGTTACACTACTACACTATCTCCAGAGCAACAGGCTTTACAAGGCCAGTTAGCAGGCATAACAGGGGGTTTAACGGGTGGTTTTGGTGTTGGTGCTCCTGATGTATCAGGTATCCAGGGTCAAGCTCTAGGGGGCGTACAGGGGCTTCTACAGCAAGCTCAAGGTGGTATTGCCGGTAGAGAACAAGACATCTATGACCGCATTAGAGCTACACAGATGCCTGAAGAACAGCGTAATCAAATAGCTTTGAATGAGCAGTTAGCTGCACAAGGACGTACAGGTTTGCGTACAGCACAGTTTGGTGGCTCCCCTGAGCAGTTTGCTATGGAAAAAGCTAGGGCTGAAGCTATGAATCAAGCTTCCCTTATGTCCATTAACCAAGCTGAACAACAGAGAGCAAGTGATTTAGCTACGGCTACTGGTATGTTTGGTTTAGGCTCACAGGCTTCCTTCCTACCTAGTGGTTTACAACAAGGACAGTTAGGTAACATACAGTCTGCTTTAGGTCTACAGTATATGCCTGAGCAACAGCTATTGGCTTCTATGACACCTGCTATCAGCTTGGCGGACATTGCAGGCGCAGGTCAACGTCAAGGTGCTGGTTACTTTGCTGAATCAGGCGCTGCTGGTTTAGAAGCTAACTTAGGTGCTCAACAAACTAGAGCGGAAGGTTTAGCAGGGCTGTATAATTCATTGTTAAATGCTCAAGGACAAACTGCTGCTTCGGCTACAGGAAGTGTTCCCGGCCTCTTTAGCTCCGCAGGTGATTGGCTTACAGGTCTTTTTGATTAAAGGAACATAGAACATGGCGTTATTTAATAGACTAGGTGGAATGTTTACGGACAATCCAGTAAATAGAGTAGGACCAACAGGTCAACCTTTGATGGGCGGTAGTAACATTACTGACTTGCTTACTAGAAGTGCTGGTGGTTTGCTTGGTAGGGAGGTCAGAGGCCGTCCAGAGCAACTAACGGCTGCTTTAGCTCAGATAGACCCTAAAGCACCTGATGCTGAACAACAGCAATTAACTATATTAGCTCAATTAGGGACTCCACAACAGCAAATTATGGCTGCTCAAAAGATAAAAGCTAATAGAAAAACTAAAACAGATCTTGAAAGAAAAGAAGCAAAAGAACAAGGTATTTCTATAATTCAAGATACCTTACTTAATGCTGAAAACATTTTTAGTACAGAGACTTTAGATTTAGTCGGTGAAGCTCAGTTAGAATATAATATTTCTTCTTCTGAATTAGATAACATATATGATGCAGTTAAAAACGCTAGGAACATTGCTGATGTTTCTTCTTCTACTAAGGACGCTAAATCAACTGAGAGAGGCAAAGCAAGAGATAAAGTCACAGGGGAGGAGTATTTTGTAACTGAGTTTACTTATAAAGACGGAAGACCAAGCAAGTTTGTATATACTAATAGTAAAGGAGAGCAAGTAACGCCTGAAAATGGAACTGAAACTATTAGCGGAACTACAGGACAGAGCGGTACAGATCAAGACAGAGCAAGACGAGTTTTAGCAGAAGAAAAAGAATTATTACAACGTGAGACTCTTAGAATTAAAACTCAGTTTAACATTAGTGAAGAAGAAGCAAAGCTGTGGTTAACAGAAAAAGAAGAAGCAAGTACTAAGGTTAGAGAATTAGCTCCTCAGTTAAGAAAAGCATATGAACAACAAGAGCTTTTAACTAGAATAAAAACAGGTGGTATTATTCCTTCTACTTATAAAGCTGTTTTAGGTTTCTTAGGAATAGAAGCACAAGGAGTTATTGACGCAGAAAGGTTTAATAAACTTGCTAAAGAACAAATGATAGGTGTCTTAGGTAACTTTGGATCTAATCCTACTGAAGGAGAAAGAGCTTCAGCACAAGAGCTTGTAGCTTCTATCAATGATCTTACAGAAGTAAATGCTCAAACTATTGAGGCTTACATTAGAGAGCTACAGTATAGTTACGATGATTATCAAAGAGTTTTGAGAAAAGGATCTACTCCTCAAAGCGTAGCTGATGCTAGACTAAAAGAAGTTGATGATATTATTCAAAAAGCTAAAAAAGGAAATAAGAGTTTACCAATCCCTGCTGATGTTCAGGCTGGAAAATACTACGCACAAGAACAAGATAAAGGGTAACACATGCCTACTTTACAAGAACATAAAGACGCTTATCAAAAAGCTTATGACGCTAAAGACTTTGAAGTTGCTAGTGGCATACTAGAAAAAATACGAAGTTACGAAGCCCCTGTTCAAGCAGAGGAACAAGGGTTTTTTGATTCAGCAGGAGAGTTTTTATCTAAGAACATGGAAATACCTTTAGGTATATCAGGTAGTCTTGCAGGGGCGGGAGCAGGTTTTTTGGTAGCTGGGCCTCCTGGGGCTGTAGTAGGGGGAGTCCTTGGAGGTGCAGGAGGCAGTGCGGCGGGTTCTATTACTTCTGATTATTTAGAAGGAGTACCACTAGACTATGCAGAAGCCGCTGAGCAAGCGTTAATATCAGCAGGTATTGACGTAGTAACTATTGGTATGGGAAGTAAGATAAAGCCTTTCCTGCTTAGTGCTAAAGCAGCTAAAATGTCTCCTAATGAAGCTGCTGAAATGTTTGTTAAAGAAGCAGCTATGGTTGCTAGTGAGGAAGCCAACAAAGCTGTGGCGCAAGCAGGACAAAGAGAAGCTGTTGCAAGAACAGCAGGTTTACTAGGGGCGGGTAGTGAAGAATCTATAAAAGAGTCTCAAAAATTAGCTCAAGAATTTGGTGCTACTTTGTTACCTTCACAAACAGGAAAATCTTCTACTGTGCAAATGTTAGCTGAAGGAATTGCAAACTTAGGTTTGTTTTCTTCAGGTAGGATGGGCAAGGCTACGGATAAATTAGATAATGCTTCTGCATCTGCACTAACTGAAATAATGAGTAGATCAGGAACGGATGAGTTTCAAGATCCTAGAGCATTAGGCCAAGCTATGTCTACTATTATAGATACAGGCAGAGAATCTATGTCTGCTTTGTATTCTAAGGGTATAAAAGAAATACAAGAAGGGTTAAGCTCACAACGCGCTGAACTTAGTCCCTTAAAAACATCTTTTACTAAGTTTAAGAACAGTGCTCAAGGAGAGTTGCGTAATTATTTACAAGACTCTACGTTAAAGTATGTTAATGACACTTTAGATGTTATGTCTAACTTAAAAACTATACCTGTAAAAGAATTATTAGAGTTTGAAAAAGCTCTAAAAACAGATATAGCTGCTTTAGGCGGTTTAGGGTCTACAGGTGCTCAAAGAGAAGCTGCTAGAGAGTTAACCATCTTGTCAAAAAACATACGCGGTGTAGTTCAAAGAAGTTTAGATAGAACAAGCCCAGAACTAGGAACTAAGTATAAAGACCTAAAAAAAGCTTACAGAGTCTCTATTAACGGTATACTGCCTAAAGTTAATGCTAGATTTATTAACAACGCAAACAAAGACTCTTATTCTGCTCTAGGTAAAATGTTAACCCGTAGCGGTGGTTTAGACGAAATTTCAGCTATGATGAAAAGCATAGATGAAGCTTATGTGGTTATGAGAAAAGCTAATAAGAAAAAAATGCCTAGCGGTTTACCATTTAGAACTCCTAAGGAAGCTAAACAAGCTATTAGAGAGTCTTACTTAAAAAACATTTTTACTGACATTGGCGGTGATTTTAATAATCAAAAGTATTCTTATTTAGCCTCTCAGTTTCAAACACCTGAAGCCGCCGCTAGATTAAAGTTAATTTTAGGTGAAGACGCACCTAGAGTTAAGCAGATAATGAATTTAATGTCTGAAACATCCGCTACTGTACAAGGCAACTTAGGAGAACTTCTTTTTAGATCTAAAGAATATGCAGCGTTAAGTGCGCCCGGAAAGAGTTTTAGTGAAGCTAGAACAGCAGGAGTAGGAGGACAAGCGTATGCTGTAGCTTCTTTAGATGCTTTTATGGGTGGGTCTATTTTAATGGCTCCTATAGTGTTGGCTAATATAGTCACAAACCCTAAATTAACTAACAAGCTACTTGCTTTTGATAAAGCAAAGTTTCCTACTCAAGAAGCCGCTTTGTTAGCTGCTAACGGTATTGTAGAAGACTTGTTTGATAGTTTAACTGATGAAGAAGTTAAAGAAATGCAGAAAGAACTTAGAAAGGGAAGGGAAGAACAAGAGTAGAAACAAAGGGGGCGCAATGCCCCCAGTTCCCCTTATGCTACATCAGCAAACTTAACCTTACCAACGTCACCACGCATACCAGCCTTCATGTATGTAGTAGCTCTGCCTTCAAAGAAGTTCTGGTGCTCTACACCTAGTACATCATCCAACCAATCTAGAGGATTATCTTTGACATTGTAGTTAGGCTTTAGTCCTAGCTGTAGCAGCCTACGGTCTGCAATGTACCTGATGTACTTCTGCATCTCAGCCTTAGTCAATCCTTCAATATTACCTTGTTCAAACACTAGATCCAGGAATCTATCCTCTAAGGCCACCATCTCTCTACAGGCTTGGTAGATCTCTGCCTTGAAGTCATCGTCCCAGATGTCTATGTTCTCTTGTATAAACTCCCTAAACAGCTTGGTCATTGCTTCTACATGCAGTGATTCATCTCTAATGCTGTATGTAATGATCTGACCCATGCCCTTCATCTTACCAAACCTAGGGAAGTTCAGTAGGATAATGAAGCTAGAGAACAATTGTAGACCTTCAGTAAACCCAGAGTACACAGCAAGTGCCTTAGCTATGCTTCTCTTGTCGCCCTTAGTGACCTTTACAGAGTCTATGTACTCATGCTTGTCTGCCATAGCCTCATAGTCTGCAAACGCCTTATACTCTACCTCAGGCATTCCTACGGTGTCTAGTAGTAGGCTGTAGGCATGTTGATGTATGGACTCCATGTTGTTAAAGGCTCCCATCATCATACGGGCTTCAGGCTTCTTAAAGATCTTCATGTACCTATCTACATAACCAGAGCTAACATCTACATCTGATTGTGTAAACAGTCTGAAGATCTGTGTAAGCAGGTTCTTTTCTTCAGGGGTCATGGTCTGCCAATCTTTTACATCATTATGCAGCGGTACATCCTCTGGGAACCAGTGCATCTGATTCTGCTGTGAGTAGTAGTCAAACATCCAAGGATGCTCAAATGGTTTGTAATAATCTCTTGTTCCTAGTAGGCTCACGCTACATCTCCTTCTTTGATAAATATACCTTCACTGTTCATATGGCCTTTGCGGTCCTTGATGTCATTGTAGGCTACTGCCATACATTCCTCCAGTGAAGTGTCGTGCATAATTGCAAGTGTATTCAACACCACAAGGCAGTCACCAATGTCATCTAACACTGGCCTTTGCTTTGCTATGTTATCCCCTAGCTCACCTACCTCAGACACTAGCTTTGCAAACTGTGCCAACGGTGTGCTGTTATTGATAATACCCCTAGACATACTCCAAAGGTTTATCTTGTGTATTAGGTCTTCAGTCATCATGCGTCCTGTAATGTACTGGTCATTAGAGCAGTCTCAAATAACTTCATTAAGAACACTGTATCTGCACTGCTCAAAGAAGCACTACTCATGGCTCTAAGAAAGTCATCCTGCTTATCCCATCCTATGATTATAAGCTCTTTGAAGTTACCCTTAGCGTCCTCTAGTATATCATCTGCGTCCGCTGCTTCCGGTGCTAGTTTAATTATATTACTCATTGAAGTGTGTCTCCAATATTATCATTTTGTCTTCATTCTCAGCTACCTGCTGTACTAGCTTGTCCATAGTTTCTAAGAACGTATGCTCACCTACGGCTGATGGGTGCTCTAAGTAGCTCTGAAGCTCTGAAAGCGCCCAAGTTATCTGAGACTTGTAATGATCCTTCAAAGCTCTTATTTTATGGTCTTCCATCTTTGTATCTCCCACTGTACCCTTCCTTTAATAAACTGTCGTACTTTGTAATGTATTGCGTGTAGGTCAAAGGTGTTTGCCTTCTTACCTCATCATTCATGTAGTTGGCCCACATCTGAGCACAGAATCCTGAGTAGGTAGCTATGTCTCTATCCTGCTCCCTGTAGTACTCTAAGTAGGAAGGCCAGCTTACAGACTTTTTTAGCTCATCTATGTAGAACATAGCCCTGTATATTGGATGGTCATCCTTCACAGCTTAGGCACTCCCCTTCTTCAAGATTAATTCTTGGTATCTTAATGTTGACATTCTCTGTATTTCTAGCTGCTGTAGAGCGGAGGTAATACATAGATTTGAGTTTGTTAGCTCCTGTCCAATGTACGCTGTTAACATACTCCAGATACTCATCATGTACCTCCTGTGGTGCTGTAGCCGGTGGCGGGTTAAAGAATAAATTAACTGACTGTGCTTGACATACATACTTCTGACGCTGATAAGCATGTTCAATAATCCACATCTGATTTAGTTCAGGGGCAGTCTTGAATACATCTTTCTCATCTTCAGTAAGTCCATCAAGATCTGCCACAGATCCTTCAGCAGCCGCAATATCCTTCCAAGTCTTCTCATTGTTCATACCCTTAGCTTCCAGTAGTTCCATCAAGTACTTGTTCTGTACCTTGTATGAGCCTGTCAGCGTCTTGTGCGTAAATACGTTAGCCCTTGTTGGCTCAATTGAAGGAGACGTTCCACCGCATATAATTGAAGAAGAAGCATTAGGAGCAATAGCAAGAAGGTGAGAATTACGCTTACCGCTACCAGCCATATCAGGTGCTTCCCCACGTAGTTCCCCAAGAAATTCACTTGCTTCACTGGCCTGTTCTTTGATATGTTTAAAAGCTCTGTTATTGAAGGAGGAGGCGTACATACTTTCAAAAGGAATGTTATTACGTTGTAAGTAACTATGAAACCCCATTGCTCCAAGGCCAATTGCGCGTTCTCTATATGCACTATAAGCGGCTTTTGTAAACCCTGCTTTACTTTGTTCAACATAAGAAACAAATTCCTGTAGATTATCACACTGTTGGCTTATGCCTGCGGTATGGACAGCGTTGTCAATAAAGTGTTCAATGATGTTATCCAGCATAGTAACTAGATCAGCAATGAACATAGGGTGTTCCTTCCACTCATCAAAGTACTCTAGGTTAACACTAGACAAACAACAGACTGCTGTACGGTCCTCACCTGTAGGTAATGTAATCTCTGAGCATAGGTTACTCTGGCGTATCTTTAAGCCTAGCTCCTTCTGAGACTCAGGCAGTGCCTCATTACACCTGTCCATGTTTACAATGTAAGGTTCACCTGTCTCTGCTCTAGTGTGCAGTAGCTGCCACCATAGATCCCTAGCTGATACAGTCTTGATAGCCTGCTTAGACTTAGGGTCTATGAGTCTCCAGTTCTCATCATTCTTTACACGCTTGAGAAAGGCATCACTAATGTTAACACCATTGTGTAGATTAAGACATTTACGATTAAGATCTCCGCCAGTGGTCTTTCGCATAGCAATGAATTCTTCAATCTCTGGGTGGCTGATGTCCATGTACGCTGCATAACTACCTCTTCTTGTAACGCCTTGATTGAAGGCTAACATCTGACTGTCTACAACGTGCATGAAAGGGATGCTACCAGTAGACTGACTACCGTTAGCAGTAGAAACCCCGTTACTTCTAACATCACCCCAATATCCACCCAAGCCTCCACCTCCACTCGCCAGCCATATGTTCTCATCATAATGATCAGAAAGGCCCCTACGCGAATCAGGAACATAATTGAGAAAACAGCTAATAGGTAAACCGCGAGTGGTTCCCCCGTTGCTAAGTATAGGAGTGCTAAAACCGAACCAGCCCTTGCTAGCGTACTCGTAAAGTCGCTGTGCAAGATCGTAGTCAGTATACTCTTGATACGTTGCACCATAGACTGAGGCTCTTGCGAATGCTTCTTGTGCATGGGTTTCATCCTGCCATAAGTATCTATCTTTAAGTGTCTCTACTGAGAAAGTGTTTAGATTATCTTCTCTAGCATAGTCAATAGTTATGCCTAAGTAATCCTGCTGTCCTACCTTAACTGTCATTAGTTTTACCTTCTTCTTCTATAATAGCTATCAGCTTGTTCTCATACCATTGTGCTTTGCGTAAGTCTTTAATAGCGTTGCTCTTGCTTCTAAAGCGCCATCTATACTTAAATGAGTTGCCTCTAAGAAAACCTATGAATTCTTCTCTGGATAACATAGACTCTATAGCGTCAATACATTCTACAGCGCCTTGGTCTGCATAGTGTGTAGGGTTATTAACATCATCGTCACCCCAAGCAGTCTTAAACTTGTACCCTTGGCGTGTGTAGCTGCTTGTCATCTTTGCCTCTGGCATATTCTCATCTTTTGTAGGGAACAAAGGATGCTGGTCTGGACCATTACGGTGCCACTTGTTTATCCTGCTCCATGCTTCCGGTGATTCATCATCAATACTCTTGGTCATCATCGTCTCCCCAATCATTCAGTTCCTGGCCCTCTAGTTCTTCTTCAAACAAAGCCAGCCTGTTAATAAATTTATCTTCAAACCTGTCTACTATTTCTTCCGCTGTAACATCCAGTAAAGTGAGCAGGTCATCTATGTCGTAGCGTGTTAATACACGTTCTTTAATTTCATCCATTGTCAAGGACATAATCTACATACTCATCTAATGTGTAAAAATCAAACCCTTCCTTGCTGCACCACTGTCCCATAGTTATCTTAGAACCCTTTCTAACTTTCTTGTTAGGGTCAGACAGTACAAATACTAACTTAGTAGGTGCTATCATATCACGGATAGCAGTGTACTTTTGTGTATCCCCTGCTCTAAAGAACCCTTTAGTTTCTATGATGTCCCCTGTCTTCTTGTCTACAAAGTCTGGTTTGTACTTCCTATGGGTAACATAAGGTATGTCATATGGCTCATATAAGAACCTACCCTTGGGCATGAGTTTAGCAAACTTCTTCTCAAGCCCAGACCTATAGACAGGCTTAGAGGATCTCTTGGACTTTAGGCTCATTGACAACCTCCGTTAAGTATCTAGGTCCGTAGCTGTAAGCAAAGGCTCTAAGGTTAGGGTAACAGGCGTGTTTAAAGTGACAGTAAGAGCATCCTGTAGCAAGCTTCATGTTGCCTGACTTACCGTCTGGGACAGTCTCATAGCATAGCTCCGGTGGTTCTTTCTGTTCCACCATCTCTTTAATATGTATAATTCTATCTTCAATGTCTTTACCTAATACTTCATAGACAGGTGCTTGCTTGTCCTCTAGGTCATACTTCAAGAATGTCAAGTGACCATTGGCTTTATCCATAGCAAGCCAACCTACCTCAGTCTCACCTTCAGACCTAGCGTATCCTTTGATCTGATCTATGTAGCCAAAGGGATCATCAAAGGCTAGAGTAGCGTCCTTAAACTTCTTAAAGCCAAAGGTACTTGCAGACTTAACATCAGTTACAATGCCATCTATCTTGCAGTCCATACTTCCTCTAATGCCTTGTACTTCAGCTTCAGCCTGTTCGTGGGTAACTGTATGACCAGCTAGGCGTACAAACAGTAGCAGCATTTCCTCAATCAAATGTCCATACATGAACTTGACTAAGGTATGAGGCTGCATCTTTTCCTTTGGGCCTACGTTGTTGTAGTGGTTCCATAGGTATCTATCAGTCTTACCTATGTTTGACATACGCAGTTTCCTGCCATCAAAGCTACCACGCTGAGTAAACTCTTTACGCATTAGAGCTTTACAGGCTTCACCAAAGTCATCAATGATTTTCTCTGCGTCTACAGATCTATCAGGAGACTTGTACTGGACAAGCTTGTATATGTCATCTACCAAAGTGTTAGTTGTTTTCATTAAAGTGTCCGTCCAATATGTCTTTAGCTACGTTAGCACCTACTACAAACCATTCATTCTTACTGGCGTGTGTTTCTCGTAACAGGTTATGTGCTTCTGTTTCAGCTTTTCTTCTATCAGGTACATCATAGGCAGCTACTAGTATGTAATCCCTGTAGGGTGTACCTGTTTGGAAGCTACTAAGTCTATCCCTTGCATCCACTGCCATGCCTATCTTGCACCAGCTAGGGTAAGCAGGGCTGTACAGTATGTACACCTGACCTTCCTTAGCTGTACTGTAGTTCTTTAGGGACTCAAATGCTGCATGGTCAAAAGATTTATAAGTACCTGCCTTATACAAAGGATGTGTTTTTGATATTAACTTACCATCAACATACATCCTCTTACTTCTATTCTCTCTGCTGTTTTTATTTTGGCAAGGTTTGCAGTAAGTCTCATATACTACTAACTTGTGACGATAAAACTGGTCAACAGGTTTAGTAGTTAAACACTTAGGGCAGTACTTAGTGTGTGTCTGCCCAACTGTCTCCAACCTTGTATTCCCCTGTAAGGGGGCAGTTGAGGTTGTAAAAAGATCCTGCTGCTTCAAGGCAGGAGACTGCAAGTCTTCCATAACTGTCTTC
>Ga0209337_1001361_pt1 | contig 18624 bp, 15 predicted proteins | sample LinPmetageLP53_FD_184044 | JGI IMG/M metagenome (GOLD analysis project Ga0209337, IMG submission 184044) | Marine viral communities from the Pacific Ocean - LP-53 (SPAdes) (version 2) | ecosystem: Environmental > Aquatic > Marine > Oceanic | place: Pacific Ocean | collected 2010-02-08 | reverse complement strand
CCACACATGAAAATGGTAACTGTAACAATCCATTTACTTGTTCCCTTACAGTATTACCAATTTGATAAAACTCATTTGTTGCTGGTACTTGTAAAGTATCATTAGTGAAAACAGCTGTAGCAGTAGCAAAAGAAGTTGTGTCAATAAAGTAAGTATCTGTTGGCCCTGAACAACAAGCTATAGACGTTGTACTACCGTGTCTTAAATTTACAGATGTTGCTGTTCTTAAATCCCAAGTCATGTAAAGATATTGAAAATTACTCGGGTTGTTATAAATAAAACTTGCTTGATATACTCCTGTAGAAGGATTAGTAATTGGCGAAACATCACTTGAATTACTTTCTATTGTAGGCCAAGCTGACGGAGGGTTGTCAAAAGGAGATACAAATCTTCTAAATTTATGTATAGCAGGGTCAAAAACAAAATCATCAAAATCTTTTTTATTAGACTGCATTGTAACAGTTGCACCATCTGGAGGAAATACTCCTATTGATGACTTACCGCTAGTTTCAATATATACTCCTCCTATGTTAGCCGTATCTGTATTTAATTGTATTAATTCACTAGATACAGGACTTGTAAATGTACTTTGATTCCAGAAAAATTCATTGTGTATAAATTTACCCGTGTCAGCTGGAGACCCTAGCACTAATTGTCTAATTATTAGTGATGGTGCTAAGGGGCACTTTGGCGTGATATCAAAAGATGCTGTTCCTGTAGGAGTAATTGTTATTACCGCTGTTGTTGGTGTAGAAGAATTTTTAATAAAATTGACTGAACTGTTTCCAGTTATAGACTGATTAATTACAGATACACTATTATATACTACTTGTAAATTTACTGTTCCTGTTACATTAAAATCAAACACAACTGAACCTTGCGCATTTCCTAAACTTACTGTATAAGATGATGCGTCTGTTACATTTTGTCTTGATAATGTAGATCCACAACTAACAGGGACTACAGTAACTGGTATTGCCAAGGAATTACTTGACAACACAAATTCATTCATGTAAGGATCAAATCCTCCTAGCTTTTGTGTTTGAAAACTAGTAGTAAACATATCTCTAAAAAATGACCTCATTCCTATTTCGGAAATCACTTGTAAACTTTCTTGCCGCCCAGATCCACTTAATTTTAAGACTACATTTCTTTTTGAATCTGTAAAATATTTATCAAAACCATAAGTCACAAAACTTTCAGGATTATGACTAATTCCAAACTCTTCTACTCTAGCTATCTGTGTTCCTAAAACCTCTGCTGTATTAGTTATTGCTCCTCCTGCTGCCGCACTTGACAATAAGTTTTTACCAGCTAGCACATAGGATATTTTATCCTCTTGTAAAACAAGAACGTCTGTTTCTCTTCCGTGTAATATTCCTATATCACCATAACTTACCTCTAAGTCTTTAAAATTAACTAACCCTAAATTAAATTCATTTAACCTATTAATGTTTGTTTCCTCTTGAAAAGTTCCACTATATGTTAATCCTGCAAACCTATCAGTTTTTTTAAAATCTTGTGCTGAAACTGAAGTTACTCTCTGTCCTAAATCAAAAGATTGACCAACTAACGAGTCTTTAACTTTAAAACTTTCGACTCCATTACCAAAAGAGTAACAATCAAAAAATCCTAAATTAACAATAGCTGGTAATACGTCGGTTTGATTTTGGTCAGTTGCTGAAGAACCTGACATATGTCGATTATTTGTTATGTCATAACAAGTATCATTTTCATAATATATATCATTATCAATGTCAATTGGAGTGGTTTCAAAAATCATTAATGAGTCTGCGATTTGAACTGTAATCCTTCCGTCAGTACAAGAATTTTTTTGTCCATAACACCCTGAAATACCTCCAATTACAGCTAAAAACAATTGGTTTGTAGGCCCAGGAGGTTGCGCGTCATTAGTAAGAAATTGATATTGATTAACCCCATTAATACTTGCAGGATTACCTTGAGGCGCAGGATTTATAGTGTTTATATATCTATTTTCTGGGTCACCTCCATCATCAAAATTAGTAAAAGTACCACCTGTAAAATCTATATTCTGCCCATTAACAAAATCAAACATGTTGTCGTAATCTTGACTAGCTTGAAAAGTTCTGTTGTATATATAAAAAACCCTACCACAATTTCTATTAACACCATTTTCTCCTATTCTCGTTAATTCAATATTGAAATTTACTATACTACCAACAGGAATTGCTAAATTAGTTTTTGTTTGTCCGTCGGCCGACGTTTTAAAAAGAGGTATTTGTATACCAGGGTAACCGCCACTTGATTTTCTACAAGTAACTCTTCGTCCGCTATCAAAAAAAGTTGTGTCATCTGATGTGTCTACCGAAAACGAAGTAGGTTTCATTTGCATATACAACCCTGGTAATTCAGCTATGTACGCCTCGACACTATTATCGCTACTTCTTACGTTTGCTGATGGCGTTAAAAAGTTTCTTTCTTTGGCTTCAACAGACAACACTTCAGCAATCGCTAATTGCGCAAGCGCTCCAGAACTATCAGCTTTTATTCTTAATATATCTCCTGTTTTAACTTTGTTTTGATTCTGCCCCTCTAATTTAAAGTAAATAGAATTATCTGATGAATCGGAATAATAAAAATTACTATAAATAGTGTCATAAGGCCCCTCAGCTTTTTTAACTACGAACTTATATTTTGTAGCCCATTGAGGTGGGTTTTGTAATGGAGGAATAGTAACTTTAATTTTGTTTTGTAATATTGCATTACTAGCAGGAACAAAAACGGTAGGATCAACTCCTTGTGACACTAAAGCTGTAGTGCTTCTTAAGTACTCATCCATGTACACTATACCTACTTCGTAGTTTCTGTTACTATGTAAACTTTGTATACTAGAGTTTACAAGAAAACTTGTTCTAGAACTAATAATTTTATAGTATGCAAATAAATTAGGAGGCGTTGGTGCTGTTCCTTCTATATCTGAAAATCTCATTGCAGGAAGTTGTAGTTGTATTCCTTTGTCTGTTCCTTGTGTATAATATGCTAATCCAACACCTTGATTTAACCCTGTAATTCCTGATTCGTCTTTTTGCCATGTTATATCTGGATTTCCTTCAGCGGGATTTTCAACCGAACAATTAAAAGTGTCAGTAAATGTAGTCCCAGAGGCACAATTCCCAACTGTTTGAAATCCTGTATTTACAGCTGACTTAAACGAGTCGCTAGTAACTAATTCTTGAACTGATGAAAAATCTTGAGACAATGTATATATTAAATCTATTGTCGTAGACCCTTGATTTCCTGTAACCGTTCCGTCATTACCAGTATATCTATCTTTTTGATATGAAATAGAAACTGCTAAAATAGCCCCAGTTTTTAAATTAGATTCAACACCTGCTAAGTTTAACAGTAAAGCAGAGTTAGGCACACTCTGATTTGTGTCTACAGTATAATTTAACCCATTTCCTAATGATGTCCCAATATCAGCTGTTTGTATTTCTTCAGTAATTAAATCAGCAACATAAGTCATTCTACAATTAATACCATTAGAGTCAACAACATCTCTTCCGTCTTCATAATTACCATATATAAGCCTGTTGGCCATAATGGTTTGTGCTTTAGCCACTAAAGGAACATTGTCATATAATCTTAATAACTCACTTTCTGGTAATGTGGTATATATTTTACTGTTTGTAAATACTTGGGTTTGAGTTGAGTTATCTGGCCAACCAAAATCAGCTTTTTTAAATTTCTCTATTACATTAATTATATTACTGTTAGCAAACTTAAAAACTAAATCTACACCAATTACATTTGAACTACCAGTATTAAATCCAATATTTACGGCATTGTAAATATTTATCATACCTTTATTAAGATTGGTAGCTGGATCGTAAGCAAAGACTCCTGGCGAAAAAGCTATATCTGTAAATTGAGATAATGCACTATACTCATCATCTTGGTATTGATACCTATAAGCAAAAGCAATCATTCTAGTTTCCATAAAATTTGCTTCTGTAGCTTGTGTAAATAAACTAATTGTAGGCGCTGCAAGCGGTGGATAAACAATAACATTTAAATCAGCAGATGTTACGTTTGGATAAGATCTTGTTATGTTTATTTTTCTAGGAGGATTTTTATCATCAGTAAAAAACAATAAGTCTCCTATTTTGTTTACACCTGTTATTAAATATTTAGAGTCAAAATTTAAAACATTACCCGTATCTACTACATGATAGTTTACAAGTGTGGTTTTAACTTCATACGACACAATCATATCCACTGCGTCTGAAGCCACAAACCAATACATAGTTTCATTAGCTCCATCATCAAAAGCTCCTATACATAAAGCGTCAGACGCAAGTAAAGTTCCGTTATTGTATTGAAGCGTGGTTAATTTTGTGTTTCCTTTAGAATTTTCTAACGCCCCTATTTCGGTAGTTTCTGTAGCCCCTAGTCTAACATTAGTTGCAGAAATGTATTCGCCTGGTGGAACTAATCTTTCATCCACGCTTTGGTTCATTCGGCCAGCGATAAAATTTGTAGTTACTATTGGCATTTTATTTTAACCATTTATCCTTTCCTCTCATGCTCATCAAGAGTCTACCAGGGTGAATATTACTTAATCTTATTTTAGCATTCCTAAGTAAAGATGACTTATCTTTTCTAGCTCTATTAACTATATACTCTTGAACACCCAACTTGCTATTTAAAATAGAATACTTAATGTATGCGTATATAAATTCCTCAAAAAGTTTATTGACACTAATATCAGCATCTACTCCTCTTTCCATACCATCAGAAACATATTCTAAAACTATAGACGTTGCTGATTGTGCAGAGCTAAAATTTATAACACCCCTTTGTTTATCTATAGAAAATGTTTTATTTATATTAGCAGTTTCTGTATTTAAACCAAACCTGCTTCCTATTGCAAAATCAAAATACCAGCATCCATCCACATTATAACCTTCTTGACCATCATAAGGACTATCAGCGTTTAAATATATACTTGTTTCTCCGCTTCTAAATGATAAATCTAGTGGAGAATCCTGTGGTTTTAAAACATTACCATCTTGATCGTATATAATTTTACCATCATTATCTTGTAAGTAAGTAGAAGCCCAACCTGTTTGAATGTTTTCTGTTAATGGTAATAAAACTCCATTTACAAATTGAGATATTCTTACCCAATTCACATAATCAGACGGTAAAATAAACTTTAATTCTTCTCCCAAATCCATTTGCAATATCTTAATCTCTTTCATTGCATCGTAATTCAATTCTTGAATTCCTCTTTTTGCATGAAACAATACTTGATACCTTTCAATATTATTGACAAGAGAATTATTCCCTTGATACATTAATATAAAGTTGTTAACTATATCGTCTAACGATACATATTGATAAGATCCCCAGTTTTTTGCTTCTGGAACTGCCCCTGCATTTGCGTAATATGTGAAATCATTTATATATGCCATAACTTATCCTTGTGTTTGATTATCTTCTGCTATTTCTGCTTGTCCAAATTGATAAACATCAGACTCTCTAATTTCTATACCTATATATTGACAAATTTTAGCTACGATACCTGGCTCATCTGACAATGGTAATTCAAAATCTTGATAATCTGCTGCCGCTGAATTAAAAACTGGAGCACCTCCTGCTAATACTGTAGCGTATGTCCAATTAGGAGGTAAAGGATATCTTACATATTCAGTTATTATAGAGCCCTCTGTTGTTAATGTAGAGGGATACATAGATATACTGTTGCCCAACTTTCCTGTTGTAGATACACCTGTAATACTACTAGTCGCACCACCTAGCACATATGCTGGATATCCAGTAGAAGGTGCTGTTAATGGTGAATTGTTTAAATAAAATATTTTGTTTTGATTTACTCTTTCAGCCTCTACAATACCATTAGTAGTGAATATAGAAAAAGTATTTCCACTTGCAGCAGCTGGGGTTGCAACTGGTAAAATATTTGTGCTTAAGGTTAATTGTGTTTGACTATCTACACTAACCACATAAGCACTAAAACCCTTGTAGGTACTTCCCGCTGTAGTGTTAATTATTATTTGTCCTGGTAAAACTCCGCTTGTTATAAAAGTAGAGTTTGAATCCCCTACTTGATTAACTACAGTGTTCATATTGTTAGTTCCTGATACAATAAAATTAGGGTAGAAGTTTACTTTATTAATATAATAATAATCTTCAGGCAAGTAATACATGTTGTTTCCTTGTTTCAACAAACCTTTAGTTACAGAAAAACTATCTATAACTTCTACTAAACTTTTTACTATATCAGCATATCCTGTTCCTGAAACTCTTTGGTTTTGTTTTACTATCCAGCTATTATATTGATAAAAATAATCTTCAAACATATCCATTTGCGCTTGTTGCGCATATAGATTAAAATCTTGTGGAGCTATGTATCCATAATTATTTTTATTTGCTATAGCTAAAACTGTATTTCTAACTGAGTTAATCATCTCAAATTGTTTTTACAAATATAGTCAAAAAAAAAGAGGTTACTTTTTTGTAACCCCTCTTTAATTTAATAAGTAAAAAACTTATGTGGTCTGTAATCCAGCTGCCTTAACGCCTGATACAATTCCAGTGATTGTAGAAGGTGGGTTACCAGATGCAGCACTCTTAGGATATCCTACTGGTGTGTAAACTGGTTGTTGCCATGAAAGCGTAAGTGATGTTTCTACCGCTTCATTTAAGAAATCTTTCCATGCAGAAGTACCAGCTGCAATTGCATCATGAGTAATTTCAAAAGACTGCACTACATTAGTTACAGCAGGTACTGTTTGACTTGCGTCAGCTCCATAATTAATAGAGCCCTGTGCCTGTGCGCTAGAAAGTTCATTGTAAAAAATGTTAACTTTTGTTGGGCTTTCTTGTTTAATCTCCACGATTCCGTTCACGGGGATTAGTTTATATCCAACATCTTGTCCGCTGCCTGATATAAATAGTTTAATAAATTTTTCCATAGGTAATAATGTTAATGGGGTTAATAAACCACAAAGATAATCTTTATTTATTTACTTTTTTAAGCGCTTCTTCAAGAACTTGTATGCTTCAATACCTTCATCACTTTTTAAATATGATGTTGTTATTGTATACGGATCTTCATTAAAAGGTACTGTCAACATTTTCTTTTTGTTGCTAGGTAAATTGTAATAAACATCCTTATTATTGTTTCTTAAAGTTAAAAAACCTGCATCAAAAAATTGATGTACTTCATTTTGCATTTCTAACATAGGATCGTTTACCGTATCAATAAAATCTTCTGGATAGTTTTTAGCATAGATAAGTATATCTCTTTTTAACTCTGGTGTTGTCATGTTGTTAGACTGATTGCCCATAAGTATTCTGCATACTGAAATTAATTTTTCAGTAGACAAATCTTTTGCTAAAACTTGTGCGTCAATCTCTAACTCAACATGCTCTAGTTCAACAGCCGCATCGTTAGCTTTATTTATTTCTTGAAATACCATTCCATTACCTGGATGATAATGTAAAAACTTTTGAAGTATTTGATTTTCTCTTGGGACAAATAACATCCCGTCTTCAAAAACAACAGGCTCTAAAATAGCGTTGCCATCTTGCTCATCTTCAAAAGGAGTTTTTTGGTTTCTTGCATATCTTAAAGGACGATTAACACCTTGTTCTTCGTCAAAATATAATAAAGGTGATCTTACTGAGTGTCGTGATGATAGCATATAAGAAAGAGGTCTTTCTTCTCTAGTTAGTCTGTATGCTTTATCTACTAATTGGGTATTCTTTTTTTTCATTATAATATAATTTAATTTGATTTATAAAAAATAAAGAGTACCTCCGTCCGAAGACGGAGATAAACTTTAAGGTAATTCTAGTTTTGGAATAAGAAGAAGTTGTTTGCACCTAAAGTACATACAGCTCTTTCTGATAGGAAGTTTACTTCCATCGCATCCAAGTCAGAAGTTCTTGCGCCACCAGCAGAACCAGTAATCCAAGTTTTATATCTTCTGTCTTCAGTTTCTGAAGCTCTATATCTAACATGTAAGAAAGGTCTCTTAGCATTCTTACCTAAGATTTGGTCATAAACTGTAGTTGAACCAGCAGGAACTAAAAGCCCGTTGATTGCACCAGCAGTAACACCACCTCTCATAGTAGGATCGTTAAGATATTTCCAGTCAGACTTATAGAAATCATAACCTCTTCTAAATCCTGTAAATCCAAGATTTAAAGCCATATCCTTATCATTGTCAAATAAACCATATGATGTACCACCCGCTCCGTGAGAGTTTTGTGCAGCTAACATATCGTCCATATCAAATGAGAATTGTCTATTACAGAAAATTACATTTTCTTCTATAGCTCCTTGCTTATCTAGTCTTTGGATAATAGAATCAAATGCAGCTAGGTTTTGTGGGTTACCACCACCAAATACATTTCCTCTATTTCCTACTACGAAAAATACACCGTCAGAACCATTAAGGTTTGCAACACCAGCAGCTCCTAAACCAACACCACCATTTTGCAGGTAAGATGCCGCTCCAGAACCAGCAGCAGCAGGTACAGCTTCTAGCATAGCAGTTTCTAAATAGTCTTCAAATCTAAGTCTCGTTTCGTGCTCAGATTTTAAGTACCATAAATATCCGCTAGCGCCATTTTCAGTTGTAATTTCTATCCAACCTATTTGAGCCATATCAGATCCTGATACTTGGTATTTATCTTTTATGATAATTGGTTTGTTCTCAAAGATGAAGTCATCTGCATCGTTAGAACCTACCATACCGTTAGTTCCTTTGTTAAATTCAGAACCATAAATAAAGATATCACAATTTACTGCAGGGCCCATCGCTTGTCCTCCAGCTTCATAGTAAGCAATTGTTACTTGATTTGGATTACCAGCTGTAGGAGCTACAGTAATTATACCTTTGTTTTGTAAATTAGATCCAACAGTTTTGTCAGAAACAACTACAGTTTGTCCCACTCTAAGAGAAGCTTGGTTTGGAGTTCCAGCCAATGCAGGGTTGAAATTTTCAAGAGCATTGTTGATTGTCCATACACCAGCGTCTACGCCTACTGCTCCTCCCGAAGTACAGTTGACGTATTTAGTGTGTAATCTTCCTTGTTCTGCCCATTTGATAAGGTCAGAATTAGAAGGCATTTCAGCGCCTACCATTCTTAAGAATGATGCTACTGTTCTATTTCCATAACGCTCGAATTCTTTTTCGTAAGTGTCAGGAAGATATTGTTGTACCCAGGTAAAACCTGAGCTAGGAATATAATTTGTAGACAAGGGCACTTGTTGTGAACTTGGTTGCAAATCAAAACCAGGGATTGCATTTACTGCCATAATTTTAATAATTTAATAATGTTTAACTTCTTTTAATACTTCTAATTTTAAGTCCTCTTCCACTATCGGTATTTCCTACTGGCCTTATTTTCATTCCGTCTTTAGAAACGGTTTGGGGAGCCTGTCGCATATCCATATTAATATTTTTAGATTTTCTAGAAACATTATCTACAGCATTTGTGACACCTTGATCGTAGAAAAATTGAGCAAACTTTTCAGGGTTCATAGCTACTGCCATTGAACGATGATAACCTTTTGCATCTGACATTAAACCGTCTTTGTCCATATATTTACCAATAAAATTATTGATATCAGATTGAACATTTTTTAGCTCTTCAGTTGTGCCAGGTTTATAAGTAATATTATTTTCACCAACATTAAAATCAAAACCTTTGAATTCATTGTTAAAAACTTCACTAGTTTTATCTAAGAAATAATTATACTTTTTCTTTTGCTTTTCCTCAACAGTTTGAGATTCCTCAATGTAACTTTTATAAGCATTTAAATTTTCTTGTTGTTCAGCAGATAATCCATCCCCACTCGACTCAAGCGGAATTTTATATTTATCTTTTTGTTCATTCAAAAACTTTTTAGCTCTCGAAAGTTCTCTTTTTTTTGCCAACCTTATTCTTTTAACATCTTTAGGATCATCAATGTCTTCGTCAACACTAAATTTATCTATTATGATATCTTGGATATCTATAGCGTCTAATCCTTCTTCTGTTGCAGAATAATAACTAGCTAGTACATCGTCTTCGTCCATGTTACTGTAGTCTTTTTGTAAATTATAAAAATCTTCAATACCACGACCAGTTTCTTTTTTGTACTTAAAATACGCAGACACATCTTCTGGTAATTCTTCATTTGCCTCTTTTTCCGCAAACAGTTCATCAACTGAGTTTATGTCTTTGTTGTATCTATCTTTAATATAAGAAAGAACGTCTATGTCATTTAACTCTGACACGGGAGTGTTTTCTTTTTCGTCAGTAACAGGTTCTTCTGTCACAGGTGTTTCTACTTCTACTTTTTCTACAGTTTCAGTAGGTTGAGCAGCATCTTCAAACTTTTCTTCATGTTTTTGAAGTAGTTGTTCTTCAATTTCTGCACGGGATTTTTCTTTGACCACCCCTAAGTCTTTTACTTTAATTTCCATTAGATTATATTTTTTGTAAAGTTAAACAAAAATTTATATATTTTTTAAGTGATTATATAAATCAATACCTAGTCGCTCACCAACAACTTTATCAGAATTATAATGTACGTTTGCAATAATCCTGCTTTTCGAAATATTATCCGCTGCTTTAACAAATAAAGGATTCATTTCAGGATACATATCAGTCAAAACTTCTTTTATTAAAAAAGCTTGCGCTGAATGTCCTGATGGAAATGAAGGAGTTTGAGCTGAGGACATTTTTATATAAGGCAAATTTATACCATATTTTTTTGCTACAACATTAGGCCTTTCTCTATTATGGTAGTTTTTTATTTTTAAAATAGGCTTTGAGCTTTCTTTAATTAAGTTAGCTACAAGCTCAGATGGATATTTCCTGGATTTATTATTAAACAAATCTTTAAACACCCTTTCAATATTATCATACTTTTGTGCAAAGCCTGAATTTATTTGTTTAGAGTTTAAAAATTTAATTTCACTCAGTGTTTTTAAAGATGAACTAGGTGGATGTTTTAAACTTTTATATTTTTGTATACTAAAATTATCAAACATTATCTAGGCTCAAATTCAGCTAAATCAAAACCATCTAAACTATCTTCATTAGATTCAAAATTAATTGCTGGTAAATCTCTTTTCTTTTGTTCAATCATTTTAGAAGTTTGAGTTGACTGTTGACTTATCCTATTATTTTTTGCGCTTTCTTTTTCATTTTCTCTATTTTGTAAACCCTGCTGTTCCATTCCTTTTATTTGCATTTGGAACTCAAACTCTGTTTGCATTAATTGTCTTTTTAATTCAGCTTCATTTTTAAGTTTTTCAATTTCAAAAGCTACATCAGCTTGTCTGTATTGAATTTTAGCTTGCGACTCCATTTGAATTTTTTGAGCTTCCATTTGAGCTTGAGCTTGTTGCGCTTGCATTTGCATTTGCGCTTGCATTTGTTGTTCTTGTTGTTTTTGTGCTTGCTCGTTTTCTTGTTTTTGTTTTCTTTTAACCTTTAAAAGTTGATTAGCCATTTTAAGATTATTAATTTCTCTAATATCTATAGCATCTTCTAAGCTAATGTTTTCTTTAGATAAAGCCATTTGAATATTTTGTTCTAACATAGCTTTTTCTTCTTCATCAGGAGCCATTTCAATAAATATACCAAAATCATAAATATATAAATCTTTTATGTCTTCTAAAATCCTAGCGTTATATTTGCCTATCTGCATTACAAACTCATCGGCAAAATCTGAATATTCTAAAATATCAGCTGTTCGTATAGATAAACATTCAGCTATAGTTCTAGTTATATACAAACTACTTTGCAATATATGTCTTGTAGCTGTATTAGAATTTAACGCAGCAAGTTTTTGAACTCCTACAAGCGAATTGGGATCTGGTGTAGACCCGTCTCTTGCTTCATTTAATCCTGTTACTTGCCTAATCATATCTAAGTAATGATTATAATTTGCAATTAACATTTGAAGTTTGCTTGCCCCACTATTTGAAGTAAGTTGTGTGATAGGAACTTTAGCATTATTAAATTCTCCGTCTTGAGTAAAACTTCGACCTACCACACTACCTGTTTGAAAATACAATCGTAAAGCGTCTTCGGGATTGTAAGCATTTCCAGTTCCTAAATCTACTTCATTTAATCCATCTGCATCAATAAACACACCGTCTGGCACAACTCTTGAAACAACTTGTTGTATTTTTAAATGAGTCATTTGTATTAAATCTGCAAAAGGAATCATTCTTTTAACTAAAGACTCTAATTGACCTTTATACATTCTAGGCGCACATGCCACATAGTTAGGCATTGCAAATTGATTAGACGATTTAGGCCTTACCATATTTTCTGCCATCTCCCATTTTAACAACATGTTGGTTCCCATAACCATTACGCCATCATACCATACATCTATTTTTTTTGTTATTTTTTCAAATTTACCTTCTTCCATCATTTCAAGTGGAGGATTAAATTGATCATCTTTTTCTACAGTTTTATATGTACCATCTGAAAGTTTTTTTCTTTTGTAAACAAACGAATGTGTAGTTTTGTAATTAAAATACATTAAAGTTGCAGTATCTCTATAAAACATACTGTTTTCATAAAACTGAGCGGTATTAAAATAATTATACCATGATTGACTAGATTGAGCTATTTCTTCTAAATCTTCATTTGTTAAAGTAGGGTCTATTTTAATTAACTCCGTCATGGGAACAGTTTTAATTTCTCCCCAATAAAAACAGTCTTTAAAATAAGGGTCTTCAGTGTAGCTATAAACAACATTAGCAGGATCTACATAATCAATTTTTACACCTTGACCTAACAGAAATTCATGTTTAGTAATTCCTAGCCCTATAGTTGTTAAATCATAATCTACTCTACTTCTAGTGTCATTATAATGATTTTCTGCAAACAATGTATTAATAGCTTCTTCTTCAGCAATTTCTATTGCTGGCTTATATTTCATTTGCATATAAAGCTCTAACTCCTCATCACTTTCAGGAATTTCATCTTGATTTGCTGTAAATAAATTTACTTGAAAATCTTGTTGCATTTGTTCCAAAATAGGTTTGGCTAACATATCAGCTTCAATCATTTCTTGGAATTCATTTCTTTTTTCGGCAGACATAGCGTCTTCAGCATAAGCTTTAACTTTAAAAAGTCTGTCAGACATTCCGTTAACTACGATGTCTACAAACTTTGGTATAATAGGGACGGGTGTCCAATCTAAATTAAGATAGCTCAAATCACCATCTATTGCTAATTCATTTTTGTACTTGGCTATTGACTGCTCTCCTCTAGCGTATAATCTTAAACGCATAAATTCACCCCATTGATCATAAAATCTACAAGAGCCATTATCTCTTCTAAACCATTCGTATTGTATCGCTTGACCTATCTGTAAACCATACTCCATAGTGTCTTTAGTAGCATCAGAAACAAATTGATCTGGGAATGCAGCAGCCTGAATATTTATGTCTACTTTTTTCATCTATTAAGTAATTGGCTTACTGAGTTTTTGTTATTATATCTTGCAAAGTTAATGCTTATTTTTGATTGTTTTTGTACAGGTGTGTATAGGTGCTTTTGATTAGCCATAATTGCTAATCCTGAACTTATAGCCGCATCAAACTTAGTTCGGTTTGAAATATCAAACTTAGCCCAATCTTCTAGCGTTCTTTGAAAATACATACTACCCATATCGTCTTTATCTCTATAGCTACCTTCTAAATCTAAACCTATATGTTTTTCAATATACGACTCAATAGCTGAGGCGTGTGATTGTTTTACATCTTCAGAAGTGTTAGGGATACCCCCTAATTCTCTTTCTGTTTTAGACAACTTATTATAAGACTTGTCTGGTCGGTTTAAACTATATCCTCGATATCCTCTATTTTTAAAATGATACAATAAACGAGGTTTATTATTCTCACATAAAATAGGCATACCATAAAATATACATGCCATCAAAACTTCTTCAAAAAATATTTCAGCAGTTTGAGGTCTAGCGATATATTCTAAAAATATATGATTGCTAGGCGCATCATCCATACTAAACTTTGTCATTCCATGTAAAGCTCCGTTAGAACCTTTACCCACAACAACACCAGATATATCATAAGAATCACATCCAAAAGAACCTATGTGTTCATTCCCTGGATATTTTTTACCGTTCTTAATTATAACATTATTTTGAAGCGTAGCTTTAGGTATGTAAGTTACAAAAAATCTTCCTCTTTTATTTGGAGTCCATATTACCTTACTATCTTTAATACCGTCCTTCCAATGGAAACCTCCTTGAGTAACATGATGATGAATATTTAAAGAATCATTGTAATCAATCTGTTGATATATTTTTGTTAAATTAAACAAAGACTGTTTACTTTCATCTCTAAAAGCATGTGACTCTGTTCTTGGAAATTGTCTGTAAAATTCATTCAAAGCATCTGGATCTGAAGCTAATGAATCCACCTCGTTCTGCCAATAATCTAATGCACCTTGTGTAATTGTTTCTTTATCTATGCCAACTATTTTTTTTGTAGGATTATTAAAAACAGGCATACCATAAATATCTATAAACCCTTCCATATTCCACTCCATTGGAATAAACAAATTATATAACCCACTTTTAGTTTGACCATTAGAGTTTCTGTTTTTACAATCAGATGACTCAAATAAATCTTTAAAATTTCTACCTCCCTTATCTAGTGCGTTTGATGTTGAGCCCATCATACATTTTCCTATAACTCTACTACCTAAACGTAAACATGTTTTAGTTACCCTCCAGTTATTAAGTATATTTTCAGGACGCTCCCATTTACCACTTTCATCGTGAACCAATAACTGTAGTTTTTCACCATCATAACTGTTGTCAGATGTATTCTTCCAGTCAATAGTTGTGTCTAATCCTTCAAGCTCTTGATCATCTAATACATACATATTTTTTTTAGTAATCTTAGAAGCTGGAACCCTATAAGCTAATTCTGTTTTAGGTTTATCCATACCATCTTGAATAGGTTTAAAAAAGAAAGGATAATTATTGGATATAGGAACTATTTTGTCAGTAAACATTTTTTTTGCATCTGCACCAGTTTTAGATAGTATGCCAATTCTAGAATCTTTTGTTATTGTAGCTGTATTCACACCCTCGCACGAGCTCATAAACGAAAAACCTGAACGTCTTATTTTTAAATAACACATTCCAAAACTTCTTTTATCCGCTTTACACGCTTCCCAAAATATATAAAACAATCTATTGGCTTCTCTAAAATCAGGATGACCAACATCAATCTTTGTCCACTGTAAATACATATAATGTGTTCCTGTAATGTATGTAGGAATGCCATTATTTATAAACCAAAAACCTTCTTCTCTTTTATCAAACTCACTTTCAATATAATCAACCCAGGTGTTTTTAAACTGAGGCGGCGCATCATGCCAATGAAATATCGATTGTATACGTTTTAATTCTTTTGGTAACTCGTGTGGCTCCCAGTATTGTTCTTCTTTATTTTTTGAACGCTGGTATAATTTAATTGGTGGTTTTGGAAGAGCTATATTTAAACCACTTATATTTATAATGTCTTGAATTTGACCTGAACGAGATATAACAACAATATCATACTTTTCGTTGTAACCATACTGCCAACTCTTAGCTTTGTTTTTTGTTGACAATACGTTTTTAGGCACTATATTATATAGTGAGAAAAATAATTTATTTTGATCTTGATTCTGCAAATCCTTTAGGGGTGTTGTTTTTAACTATGTCCGTTCCTTCTAACATTTGTTTTTCCTCTTCAATTCTTTTTAATATTTCAAACGCATCAAATATAGCTAGCTTTTTTGTTGCTGCTGCATTTTTTAATCTATCAGCTGCTAACTCATCTTCAGCATCGTATTTAATTATATCTTCTTTAGCAACTTTAATTAACTGAATAACTGCCCTTTCTCCAGCCTTTATTATTTCTAACTTTATTTGTTTTATATCCATTATAAAATCATTGTAATATTTTCGGTATACATACGATATAATTTCTCATCGTTTATTACAAACTCATAATCACTATCTGGAGTGTAAGATATTTCATCTCCTTCTTTTACTCCTAAATTAATAAGCTCCTTATTAATGTACTTTACTGTACCCACCAAAGGTTCTTCTTTTCCTGTTTTACCTAAAAAAGATTCTTTTGCTTTTACAGGTTTTATAAAACAATATTTAGAATGAGCTATCCACTTTTCGTTTTGATAGTATAAAAAAAACTGATCTTCATCTACTAAAAACATATCTTCCATAAAAAAGCTTTTACCACTTTTTTCTCTTCCCTGCATATCGTAGTAAAATTTAAATACATTATGATGTACAAGTAATATATCTCCAATATTTACATCACCCTTATAAGATAACGGTGTAGATATTACTTGTCCAAACCTGTTCGATGCTTTATGGTCTTCTTTTGATGTGCTAACTATAAAATCTAAGCCACCTATTTCTTTTGTATTGTCATACCTTTTACCTTTCAAAGGACGTACAATAAAAGAATATGGAGACTGCATTAGAAGTTTATATTATATTCAAGAGAGATAGGAAGAGTTGTTTTAAACTCTTTCCATATAACCACTTCTTTGTTTTTCTCTATCCAGATTTTATAAGATTTTGATAAAGGATCGTGCTGAATTAAATGAATAAAATAGGAACCACCTAAAACATCTTGCCCTACTATATAATGCATGGCTCCAGACTTATAGTCTGCTCCTATTGAAATCTTTCTAATATCCATTTAATTAAAATGTAGACGCTAATTTAAGTGTCTGATATGTTATATTAAAATATAAAGTACCGTTTCCATTAGTCGTTGCGGTATTAGCAACTGATGTTAAAGTTAACGGTGTACTAGCTGGCAGTGTAACATTATCTTTTGTTCCTACATTAAACACAGTATCTGTTGCAGAATTTAAAGTTGCTTGTGGAATGGTATTAAAATCAACAGTTCCTAATTTTGGAATAGCTCCGTTTGCAAAATCAAAAGGAGTCGGCCCTGCATCCATAAAACACACTATTTCTTTTATAACCAAAACATATCCTGCGCCAGGTGATGCAATTAACTCATAAGGAGTTGTAAGTAAATAATGTAATGAAGCTGCTGGAACACTAACACTAAGTTGCGAATCTCCTAAACCAAATAATGTTTGTAGAGACTGTAGTGTACATGTTTTAGTCGCAAGGTTATTAGCCTTGTCTGTTAATACAAAGTAGTCTGTTAAAACAGGATTGATATTGGCATACGCAGCCGTGTTACTTATTCTAGCCATATTATATTTATTTCACTTCTTCAGCCTCAACGACTTCTGCTTCTTTTTTAGTAACAACTCCTGTTGCTAAATCAATGATAGCGTCTTGTCCGTAAGTTTCAGATAATTTTTTTTCTTCTACACCAAAAGCGGCTCTAAGGTCATCTAGCTGTTTTAGTGAAGCTTGTTGTCTTAAAACATTATCGGCAATTTCAAGCTTAGCTTTTGTAAACTCTTGGTTTAAATCTTGAATTCTTTTTAGTTCTTCTTCAGTTAATTTAATTTGACTCATTTTTATTTATTTTAAAGATTAATTTTAAGTTGTAAAGATAGTAAAATATTATTATTCTTCTACGGGTGGAATAGGCGTTGGGTTATTCCATGTGAAATATAAATCCTCGTCTACTGGATTTTTTTCTAGAGCTATTTGTTTACCTATATTGTCTCTCATTACAGCTGTATCTAATCCATCTTCTAACCATCCAATGACTACATTTTCAAACGCTTGGTCATCTACCCAAGGAATAAATGGAGTGCCAGGAACATAAGTTACACTGTATACACCAATAGTTGATGCTTGATATTGTTGCTCATCCTCATCAATACCTGTATAAGTATAATGAATGTTATAAATAACATTGTCTTGTCCGTCTGATTCAATCTTTGCGTTTAATTGATTGATTGTCCACTTATATAATATTGCCATAATTTAATTTTTTACAAAGATAGTAAAATTTGCATTAGATAATATTGCCATTTAATTTGTTAAATATGTAAATGAAAATCTAATTTCTTTTGTTCCACTTCCAATTGCATTACCCATGTTTCCAGTATTGTTAGTATCATTAAATAAAGCTAAAGTTAGGTTAGATCCTGGTAAAGTTAAAGTTAAATTACCTCTAGGAGAAGGGCCGCCTGTATATCCTATTAAACTACAAGGAACTTCAGCGAAAGCTTGTGTGGTGTTGCCTCCAAAAGGAAGGTTTTTTATTCCAATATTATCTACAGCAGGGGTTCCACTTTGATTCCAAATTAATCTAAATTGAACCGTACAAACATTACCAATTTTAGTATAAATACCTGTTTGAGTTGAATTAGTTGCGTTAGCTTGGTCAGTTGCATTTTGATAATATATTTGAGGCGCCCAAGTATCTGTTTTATAATAACTTAATAATTGATTATTATTTGAACTTCCTAAAAATACACCACCATAAGGATGCAGTCTACCTCCATCATAAAAATCCATACCAGCGGTCCAAGTTGGCGAAGCAAGTGTACCTGTTCCATTATATATTTTAAATCCTTGATTAGCATTACCTTCAATTAAAAAAGTTG
>Ga0209337_1001360_pt1 | contig 18633 bp, 21 predicted proteins | sample LinPmetageLP53_FD_184044 | JGI IMG/M metagenome (GOLD analysis project Ga0209337, IMG submission 184044) | Marine viral communities from the Pacific Ocean - LP-53 (SPAdes) (version 2) | ecosystem: Environmental > Aquatic > Marine > Oceanic | place: Pacific Ocean | collected 2010-02-08 | reverse complement strand
TTCTTTCTACCAATAGCTTATGTATATGTTCCTCAAAGCCACGTGGAAGGAAACCCAATCCCTCAACAGTACTTAAAGGATATTAGACCTTTCTTTAGAACAGCAGAACTATCCAATGCTGAAAGAGGAGCTGTTGCTGCCTCTCTATCTCCGAGTATAAATAACCCTTTGGTTACCGAGGACCACCTGAACAACGCGATAGACACTCAAATCAATTGGAACCAGGGAGACCCTATACAAGACCAGGTTAGTAATCTTATAAATGGAGTACTCCCTAATATGGTCACTAAGGATTTCCAATACAGAAACAAGTACATGAGCGTTCAAGGTGAGTCTTTTGATTGGCAATTTGTGATAGTTAACGGTATGTGGATTGGACATGCACGGATGGCGCACCACAACGTTGGGGGTACGTACTCCTTCAATCTTTATGAGTACGGTCTCGATAACCAAAACGGAGTTCAATCCGCTATAGCCATGGGTAGTATTTATAACGCAGGAGATATCGAAGAAGGTAATAATGGATACTCAGTAGGGTATAATTACTCAGATAACCGTTCTTCCACAGTTTTCACCACAGCCGGGGGACTAACTTTTAAGTGGAACTTAAGAAGTGTTAATAACGACGGCGACAGGGTTTTTGTCGCAGCAACAGTTATTGGAAAAGCAAGAGATGGCTTTAATCTAGCCGCTGCCCCTACATCCTAATAAAAAATAATTCAATTATAATTTTAAAACCTATATAATACACTATGTGGAAAACCATTTTAAATAACATCAATACTCTCATCTTAGCGAACTGGAAAACTCTTTTCACGTTTGTACTGGGAGCTCTCGCAGGCGTATTCCTGCTTTCATGCGCTATGACTAACAAAATCGTTGACGGAACCCAAGAGGTTCTAACTGACGCGGTTGATTACGTGGTCGAAAAGACATCAGGTGACGACGAGGAAACTCCCGACGCCGAATGAAACTTTTAATAAGCATTCTGCTGCTAACATCTAGCTGTTCAACTTTAGCCCCCATCTTTGGAGGCGCAGCTGGTGCAGCAGCAGGAAGTTTAGGAGGACCAGCAACCGCTGCTTTAGGTGGTGGGGCTGGTGTAGCCGTCGCCCAAATGGCGTATCCTAATAATGATGCGCCCGTAAGTGATGCCGTTGCTTTGGCTGCCGCTAACTCAGGCAAGCCAGCTCCGGGTACTGCTGCAAGCACCATCTACGAAACCAAAAGTTTAATTTTTCAACTTGGTTGGTGGTACGCAGCAATTTTCGTGCTCGTACCTCTGGTAACTAAGCGTGGTAGAAAGTGGGTGAAGAAGTTTTCCGACCTTGGAAACACTGTATCTCAGAAAGATATAGACGCTCGTGATGAAGAACAAGACGTCCGCCTAGCAAAGATAGAAGAAATGCTAGGTAAAAAAGAATAGATTTTTTTTAAACCCCTCTAGATACAGTAGAGGAAAACCTCTACCCAATTATGAAATACATCGTAAACGAAAATAACTCCTGTGGTCAAGCCAGCCTATCTGATGACCTGCGCAATAAGGTCATGGAAAGCATGGGCTTCACACCTAATAAAACGGAAGAAGCTCCACAGCAGATGAACGAGTCTGTATCTCCCCAAGCTGAAGTTGAAGACAACACTGATATGCCTAGCTTGTACGAATGGGATGGCGCTGTTTTTGCTCTTGATGACGAAGTCTTTGAAATCGAGGGTGACCTGTTCCTAAAGGCTATTGAACTAGATAACGGTACTCGCATGGGCTTAGATGAAAGCCACTCTGACCTCTTCATTAATGAAGTTAAGTTTGAGGAAGCTCCGTTTTCTCTTGGTGATATCTACGATTTTGGCAACGAAATCTATATCAAGCTTGACGAAGGCAAGGCGTATGGCGAAGGCAAGAAGAAAGGCGATATGTCTGCAGACAAGGACAAGGACGACGACAAAGGAGACTTTGAGACCGGTGCACGTAAAGGCGACAAGTCTAAGACCCACGGAGGCAAAGACTTTGACAAGGACGATGAGAAGGGTGACCCACGCGCCTTTGGCGGTAAGAAAGGTGACAAGTCTAAGACCCATGGGGGCAAAGACTTTGAGGTAAATGAAGTTGCTGCAAAGCTAAAGAAGCTAAAGAAGAAGTTGAAAGAGGATGACGAAGACGGACCTTCCAACGCTGACTTAGATAAGATTGAAAAGCAGCAAAAGAAAGACGGCACATTCTAAAAAAGTGATGGAAAAATCCATGGCGCAGATGGCTGACGAGATTCTTGGAGGGGCTCTAACAGACCCTACCAAGAATCCCCTAGACCCTGCACAAGGACACCAAGCATCTCTGCCTGCCATGAACCCTAATGACCGGTTGATAGAGATGAACGATTCACAACGAGCCCAGTTAATGGGAATCGCTGGTATCTCTCCTCAAGAAGAAGTTATCGTTGAAACGAAAGAAAAAACCTCTACCCCTTCTGGGTGGGGCGCACCATCTACAAGTTTAGAGATTACTCCCCAAGAACTCGAGACTTTGTCCGAAGCTAAAAGAATAATTGAAAAGATTCAAGAGATGACCAGTGTAGGTAATATCGGAGTTAACATGGCAGGCGGCGCAAAAGGTGACGCGAAAAAAGTTAAATTACCTGGACCTGAACACAAAAAAACCACTCCCAAAAAACGCACTAAGAAAAAAGTGAAATCCGAAGCCGCACGTAGTGACTTCCTAAACTATTTAAAAGCCTAATGTTACTAAGAGACTTTAACGAATTCCAACCCCTTCAAATTCTAAGCGAGGGTAAGGGAAGCAAGACCATGAAAGTACGTGGTATCTTCAGCGAAGCTGAGAAAAAGAATGGCAACGGTAGAATCTACGAAAGGAAACTACTGGAAAGAGAGGTTAAAAACCTACAACCTATGATACAGGAACGCAGGCTTTGTGGAGAGTTAGACCATCCTAATGATGAGATTGTACACCTGTCTAATGTTTCCCACCTTATTACCAATTTACAGATGGAGGGCAATGACTTAGTTGGTGAAGCTGAATTTTTAGATACCCCCTCCGGAAGAATCCTACAAGAACTAGCCAAAGCTGGTGTACGTATCGGTATTTCTTCCCGCGCTACTGGTAGCGTTGAGCATGATATGAAGGAGGATGCTTACATGGTTCAAGATAATCTACGTATGATTACTTGGGACATGGTAGCTGACCCATCATGCCAAAACGCATTTCCATCCCTAGTCGAGCATAAGCAGCTAATGGAGAACAGAGATGTTTCTTTAGACTACCAAGATAAACTACAAGAAGAGAGAGTTTATTTAACAGCTTTACGCAGACTATTGAATGAAAATTAACGATTTTTTTTCGTAAACTCAGTAGATATAAACAGTAGGAGAATTTCTATGAATGATAAAATAACACAAATTGCCAAACTACTCCCCGATAGCTTGTCAGAAGCCGGTCTTCAAGAGGTCTTGAATATGGTTAATGCTGCTGTCGAAGACAGAGTCGCCGCGGAAGTTAAGTTGATGGAGACCAAAGTAAGTGGTTTCCTTCGCACTAAAATAGCTGACCTAAAAGAAGTAGCAAAAAAAGAAGTTGAGTCTGATGACGAAGTTCTTCGTGGCTACAGAATCTTTGAAAGCATTCGTGCTATGGTCGCTGCTGAAGTTGAGACTTCCGACGTTGATTCTAAAATTGCCCAACAAGCCAATGAGCTTGGGGAACTACAAGAGAGCCTAGTTGCTGTAAACCAACGACTATCGAACTCTCTTCACGAAAACACTATGCTTTCTAGTAAAGTAGAGAGTTTGAACGAAGCAAACGAACAGCTAACTGAAAGTAATAAACTTCCGTTTAAATCTTCTGAGGCTGCCGTTGTAATTACTAACGAAACCGATTCGAGCCGACCTTCTCCGGAAGCGGTTAACAACATCTTCCTCACCGAAGACGTAATCAACCTGTCACAACAGGAAGCCTTAAAAGGCTAAAAACAAAAAATTATGTTAAATTCACCATTAAATGAATCTTTATGTGAGAAGTGGGAACCAATCCTGGAAGGAATCGGCGATGAATCTACTCGTCAGATGACTGCCGTTCTTTTGGAGAACCAAGCCAAGAGTATTCTTACAGAGAACGCTCGTGAGCACGGAACTCTTGAAGAAGCAACTACTGTGGGTAACCTCGGTACTTTCCAGAAGTTCGCATTTCCTCTCGTCCGCCGGGTCTTCCCGGAACTAATCGCTAACAAAATCTGTGGCGTACAACCTATGCAAGGTCCTGTATCTCAGATTTTCTACCTAGGTTTCAACCGTGCAGGTCGTGACGCTGGTGGTAACGCTATTGCTGATACTGTCTACTCTAAATACCGCATGGTATACGGTGGTCGTATGGGTAAGGCTCAAAACAATGTAGGGTCACTTGACAGCGCTGCTGCTAAGGCTGGCACAACCCCATTCAACCTTAACGGATTGTCTGGTATCGACCCAGCTACTGGAGGTCTTTACACTGACAGTCTTGCTGGTGCTGAAGCCCAAGGTCTTGGCGGCTTGTCTTCCATGACAGCGGGTTCTCGTATTGCGAACTTCCCTAACTCTGGTATCGCTGGTCCGCAGTTCTTCGTATCTGCTGGTGAGCGTCTTGCTGGTTCAGGCATTCCTGAAGTTAACTTCACTATCGAGCAACAGTCTGTGACTGCACGTACTCGTAAGTTCCGCGCCCTTTGGACGTTGGAAGCTTCACAAGACCTTCGTGCATACCACAACCTTGACCTTGAGCGTGAATTGACTGAGCTTCTTTCTAAGGAAGTTGCTTTGGAAATCGACCGTGAAATCGTTGAATCTATTCGTACTCTAGCTTATGGTATTCTACCAGGCATGAATAACGCGAACTGGCAATCTTACACTGATGGCTCAAACTCTAACTCTTTCCCTCAAGGTGGCTTAGCTACTGGCGCGGGTCCAGGTGGAGGAACTGCTGGTGGTGCAGACCCAGTAGGTAGCTATTCTTACGACCAACCATTTGGTAACAACGCTGCTGGTACACAATCTGATGTTTATGGACTGGGTAGTAATGCTGGTAACGGCACTGGTATGCCAACTGAGGCGGAGATGGGCTCGAACGTATTCTTCGTTGACTTCGGTACTACGGCACTTGGACTTGCTCCTCGTCACGTAGGTGAAGTTTACAGTAACTTAGTTGCTGTTGTTAACTTTGCTTCGCAAGACATCTACAAAACGACTCTTCGTTCTGCTGCAAACTACATGGTATGTTCACCTTTCGTGGCTGCTATGCTACAGTCTGCTGCTAAACTTGAGGGTGGTATTGACCAAGGTCAAGCCGGTTCTCTTGGTGCTTCTATTGAGTACAAAGGTAAGTGGATGGGACAGTATGACGTTTATGTCGACCCTCTATACCCTGAAGACGAAATTCTTCTTGGTTACAAAGGTGCTTCACCGATGGATGCAGGCTTTGTGTACGCTCCGTACATTCCGCTACAAATGCTTCCAACTATCACGGACCCTAATACCTTCCAACCAAGAAAAGGTTTGATTACTCGCTATGCGACTGCTCAAATTAACCCTGCTTCAAGGTTCTACCGTATCATCCGTATTGTTGGTGCTGACAGCCGATACTTGACAACCCCATTCATGAAGGCTACAAGTACTACGCAAACTGCTTACTAATACTTCTTAGTAGATTAATAAAAAGAAGCCTAGCTATTTTAGCTGGGCTTCTTCCATATATAAGAGTAGTATGTCAAGTGGACCAGTAAAACCGAATTTTCAATGGGGACCCTTTTTAGTAGACCGTCATGGTGCTGGGTCCAATGTATCTAATGTCACTGCCCCTTCCGGCGACATCCCTTACGATTCTTTAAACCGAAGGTATTTTTCCGAGAATGTAGAGTTTAACAGGTTTTACATGATTATTAAAGATTGGGTTAAATCTCGGCTGGGTCATCCCGTTGTACGAGTTGAGTTAGATGATTTCCAAATCTTGACTGCTATTGACGAATCAATAAGCAAGCTGGACTACCATGCACCCGACTGGTGTACACAATTATGTGCTTTTGACACTGTGCCAGGCTGTAACATGTACGAAATGCCTTCGTTTATCGTAAACAACTTTAGGTACGCCGCCTACAAGAAATCTCTACTCAGTGTACCTTTGGCAGGGCAATCGTTGGAAATGGATTTCTTTATTAAGTACTTCCAGGACAACTTCCTGTTCCAGGACTTTGCTGTCAGTGATTTCCTTTTAATGAAGATGCACCTTAAATCTATTAGAAAGATTCTGGGGCGCGAAGGGTCTTTTCAAATTGTTAATAACAAATATTTGATGATATACCCAACGCCTATACTCGCCGACCAAGAAAGCGTAGTCATTGAGTACAAGAGCCTTAACTCCGATACCCTACACCACTACTTCGTCAGCTGGATTCAAAGATACGCCTTAGCCATATCTAAAGGTATCCTAGGAGAAATTAGAGGTAAATATGCTACGTTACCATCCCCTCAAGGAGGCGCACAACTCAACGGTCCTGCACTTATCGCAGAATCTCAAAGGGAGATGGAACTGCTCGAAAATCAATTATTGCAAGAGATTGAAGAGCCTGCTGCATTTACTACTTACTAATGGCTGAAGTATCTGGACCTCCATACCCTACCTTCCCTCCCATGGTGGATGGTACTAGGGAAACGTTTTACAATGGTAAACGTCTCTCTAATGTTTTTGATATTAAGCGTCAAATTTTTGAAAGAGAAAATAAAAATTTTAGAAGCTTAGAGTTTTATCGAAAGACATCGAGAGAACTTTTAAATATTTTTTCTGACGCGCAAATCGTAGGTAGCGATAATGAGATACAGCCTGTTACTTGTTCCTACTCTAATTATGAAAGGGCTATTGCGATGCTGTTTAAGTCTCGTAACCTCACATTACCTATAATGACTCTAGCTATCTCGGATACCGTGGAGGACTTTGAAAGAAGAAAGCCGAATACAGACATAGAGTTCTGGACTATACACGACAAGAAAAGCATGCGGTATACTCGCGTAGCAGCCATGTCACCGAAAGCTGTGAAGGTATCTTACCAGTTACATTTGTGGTCAAGGTACGTTGAAGATATGAACCAGCTTATCGAGTATGTTATGGGAAAATTCCGTCCCCAACTCAGAGTAGGTACGGATTTTCTTACAAATGCTCCCGCATTCATTACATCTATATCCGATAATTCAACATTAACTGTGCCTGATAGAGAGGATAGGATAATCAAAAAAACAGTTACTTTTGAAGTAGAGACGTGGATGCCTACCCGACAGTACATGATTCAAAGTAATGGGACTATTAGAGAGATGCGCTATGACGTTGAGCTTAAAACCGATATCGCTTTCTCAGGTACAGGAACTCCGTCTCAGTCCATTCTTGATACGTCAGGACAACAGACTGCGGTCCTATACCCGCCTTCCTCTACTTAATTTTTAAAATACGACTTTTTTTAACTTCCAATCCACTAAATAATAGAGAGGAAGAAGTTTATGAAAAATCGTACAATTGTAAATATCGCAGGACAGGATTTAGAAATCGTTCTAAAGTCCGGTCGCTTGTTTGAGCACATCTGCTTGGTTGCTGGTCAGAGGATATCTGTACCAGAAAAATCTCTTACAGACCTATGTCTGGAACTTCAAAAAAGACATCTTCTCAATATAATTTAAGGTAAAATATGGCTAATTTCGTTTCCCCCGGTGTATACACAATTGAAAAGGACGTATCTGATTTCGCTCCTTCCGTCAATCCATCTATCGTTGGTTTGGTAGGCTTCGCTTCTCGCGGTCCTGTCAATACTCCCACATTGCTAACTAACCCTGCGCAAGCTCTACGAGACTTCGGTACTCCCGACCTCGTAACTGGCGGTCAAGGTATTTACGCTGCTTTGGAGATTCTTCAAAAGACTAACCAAGTTTATTACGTCAGAGCTGCTACTACATTAGCTAATGATGCTCGGTATACAATCCCTTTAGTTACCCACCCTATCGTTCATGTAAACGCAAGCGCACTTGTTGCCACAGCGCATACATTTACTAGTGCAACTGCTTTCAGGTTTGACGTTAATGCTTGGGATAAGAATGGTAATGCTGTTGGAAGTGAGACTACTTTCTACGCTTACCGTGACCGTCCATACGCTTCAGCGCTGTCTATTATGCCAGCGCCTCTGAAAGGCAATCTTATGACTACTCGTCTTTGGCAAGAAGCGATACAAGCTGGTCTTGGAGATGCAGTAAACCCGACCACTGGTCCTTTCTCTTTTATTCCTAGTGGTGTTGACGCAGACACTGGTTTGTTGGTAGGTAAAGAACCTGGCGCCACGCCTGGGTATGCTTCACGCCTTTCCATTAATACCTTTATCTCATCTTCCCTTACTACGGGTGGTGGAACTAATGGCGCATTCGACTTTACAGGAACCTGGATGTCTGGAACCCCGTTCGATGTCAATGATATGCATTGGTCGGCGATTGCAACTCCAGCTAATGCAAATGTCTCGGCGATGAAACTTTTCGCTGCTCCAAATATGAAGACTGGACCGGGGACTCTTTTCATGGCTAGTGCCTGTGTTCTTGAGCCAGCTCAAGTAACTGCCTTGGGAATCTCCGGGAGATACTCACAAGGTACAGGAAATGTTCCTTCTGGAACTATCCTTTCTTATGCTCCTGGCGGAGCTGGTGCATACCAAATTCAGTCCTTATACCCAGGACTTGGCTACAACTACTCAGCCATCAACTACACTGGCGGACTGCAGTACAGAGGCTTACAAGCTGATATCGTACACACTAACGACGGAGGACGTTTTGTTACTAACATTTATTCTGACGGTGGCTTAGAAGAGAGCTACGACATGGGGTTATGGAAGCCAGGTTCGACGACCTCGGCAACAAGCCTCTACCCAGAAGATGTGCTTAACCAAGGCGTAAATAACGCCGTTTCTCAGTATGTCGAAGGTAACTTCTACCGCTACAATGGCTCTGTTGAAGCCTCAGCCACCAATGGCTGGGTCGCCCCAACTAAGTTTGCTAACACGACTACGATTGGCACCAAGTACTCTTTTGGTGGCGCCGCCGACGTCGCGGTATCCAACCACGTATTCCGCTGTCTTTCTTTAGATGGCACTGCTAACAACCCGAACATCCAATTCAACTTCTCTGGAGGTAAGAATGGTGATGCTTCTGATTACGGCGGTAACGTGAGCAACCCTAACGTAAGAACTGCGCTAATCGGTCAAAACACTAACGAAGGTCTTCAAGCCCTAGATTCGGAATCAACTCCGATAACTATGGCTGCTGTCCCTGGCATCGCTGACCAGTCTGTACAAAATGAACTCGTCACCTTAGCAGAAAGTACTCAAAACTTCCTCGCGGTTGTTTCTCCTCCAGTAGGATTTAGAAGTGCTCAACAAGCTATCGCCTGGTCTAACGGTCAAGCAACAGGTAGAACCGCTTCTCTTAACAGTAGTTACGCCGCAGTATATTGGCCGTGGGTAAAATCTTTCGACCAGTACACCGGAGTAGATAAGTGGTTTGACCCGGCTACCTTCGCTATTGGACAAATGTGCTTCACAGACGAAGTATCTGACCCATGGTTCGCTCCTGCGGGCTTGAGGAGAGGTCGTTTAACTAACCCAACTGATGTTGAGGTTCAACTAAACCAAGGAGACAGAGATGCTCTCTACGGTCCTGGCAATATCGTTAACCCGATAACTAAGTTCCTTCAAGATGGAATTGTTATCTACGGTCAACGTACAGCCCAAAGAGCATCCACTGCTCTAGACAGAATAAATGTTCGCCGCTTAATGATTTACTTACGCAGACTTGTATTGCAAGCTGCTCGTAGATTTGTCTTTGAGCCTAACGACCCAATCACGTGGGAAGCAGTAAGAAACGTCATCAGCCCAGCACTAGCTGATATACAACAGAGACGAGGTATCACTCAATTCTCTGTCACTTGTGACTCAACTACTAACACTCCACTACGCGTTGATAGAAACGAACTATGGTGTAAGGTTATTCTTAAGCCTACTAAGACCGCTGAAATCTTGGTATTCGAGCTTAACCTCACAAATCAATCAGCTAGTGTATAACACTATATAATAATAGGTAAACAAACAACATGGCAAATGGAAAATACTACGTAGACAGAGCTGCTGAGCTAATCGCTGACAGCCCCCGTCTCTCCCACGCACTCGAATCTTTCCGGGCGTATGCTTGGGAGATTCAAATCCCAAAATTCGCGGGAGCTCTATCTAATGTTCCTGGTCTGGATACCCAAGACCGTCTCACTCTGGCTGCGAAGCAAATTACACAACCAGGCTTCACTGTTGAAGACATTGAAGTTCATCGTGTAAATGAAAAGTTCTACTACCCAGGCAAAGCAACTCCTGACGAAATCACTGTTACTTTTGATAACTTAATCAAGGGTGATATTGCTGACGGTTTGTTTGCATGGATGAGAAGTGTGTATGACCCTGTCTACGGTATTCATTATGGTGGTCTAGGAAATGGTACTAGCGAAGTAAACCAAAGCCCTGAAGGTCTTGCTGGTATTACTGAAGCTCCTATCTTCAAGAGAACTGTAACTATCTGGCAATTAGATGCTCACCGTAACCCGATTACTCACGTTAATCTTTACGGCTGTTACCCTAAAGGCTGGAAGCTTGGTGAGTTCAACTACTCAACTAACGAGTTCCATACTATTGAGATGACCTTACGTTACGATTTCGCTGTTCAGTTTACTGAGACTTCGGATATCGATTCAGTAATGTCTCCGATAGCTATCTCGTAAGTTTAATTGAAAAATATTTAGGCTTTCCTGGTATATAATATCAGGGAAGCCTACTTTAATATAATATGGAAATATCTGAATTCATCGGCGCGTATCTCGACAATGGCAACACTGTATTGTTGGAGAAAGCTGGTTATATAGACGCAACTAACGTTAACCGATGGTTAGGGATGTTCGCTCCTTTAGAGGGTGCGGCTATCCCTGGCGAAGAAGGTCCTGCGGAACCCGGACAATCCGTAAAAGACGCGCTCGCGAAGCCAGGAACTCCCGTCCTCTCCCAAGCTCCTCCTGCCGAAGACGCTAAAGCAGACAGTAAGCCGAAAGAGACTACCGTCAGGTACGCTCCTATGGAAGGCGCTGGAGGACCTGTCCCTACTCCTCAATCAGGTGTTTTCAATTTTTCAAAACCGGAATGGGATTTGTTGAAGGCGGAGTACGCTAAACCTAACGGTAAAGAAGAAGCCCAACGCAATGCGAACACCGATGAAACCGACTCCCAAACTAAGGAACAGTTAAACGCTCAAGTAATGAAGCAAGCCAACGTAGAGGCTGACGCTGCTGCCGCACGGGTTAACGATATATTGAAAGGTATGGGGTATTCCGCCGAAGACGGGCTCAAGATAAGAAATATGTTCCGTCAAGTATGCGGAGGTGGCTTGGGAGGAGCTTTACAGAGAGCAGCTAGAGCAAAGGCTGACGCAGCTATTAAGACATCTCAACCACATCAGTTCGACGACGCAAAGAGCCCTACCGGAGTATCCAAAGAAGAAGGGACAGAGCTCGGCGCAGAGAGAGCAGCATTATGCATGGAAGATATCAAGCATTTAGAGAAGACCACTATGAGGATTATTGAGATTAAAAAGGAATTAGATGCGGGCGGAGAGGGTTTAACGCCGACTGACCGTAAGTTCCTTACCGATTGTTTTCGTTTACGAGGGCAAAGAGATTCAAAAAGGAAAGGTATTTATATGGTTCCGGATGATTCTAGCGGAGAGTTTTGTGGAGGTCCTTTAGCCGCCGCTGCTGTAGATTATCAAGAGGGAGGCGAACGTTATGGTGTACAAATAAATAACCAAAAGGGTCCTCTATACGACATAATGGTACAGATACACGATAACAGTTTAAAGGACACCAGCCCTCTATATGGCATGAACGGACGGGACAGTAAAGGGAGGGTAAAGCCCGCTGTTTTCTGGGGAGGTACAGACGCAGCCAAAGCAAACTCATACCGTGCCATGGCGGGGGTAATGAATGAATACGGTCCCAAACTTTCTAAGGCATGGATGGACTGTAATTACAAACAACCGTGTAAAGGACTTCAAGTAGAACTCCAAAACATGATAAACGAAGAAAATTTTGATATAAATCTTCTTATATGGGGAGCGGAAGAACGGAACGGTGGAAACATCCCAGACTCCCAATTCGCTAATATTAATGAGATTGGTACCGAACTTATTTTGGACCAGATTCAAGCCGACCTAGGTGGGGAGATTGATGGTCCTAAAGCCTTAGCCTGGTTTACTGCCAACATATTAAATATGTGGGACCCTCTTGTCTCCGACCCCCAATTTAAGGGATGTGATTTTACAGTAGTAGGAAGAGGTCCTACAGGACAGATTAAAGATGGCAAACACATGGGAGGGAGAGTTAATCAAGATATTGAAATAAGCTGTCCTGGAAAAGAGATATCCCACTTGGAATACTTTGAGGAGGACGGGAAGTACAGGGTAAACACAGGAGACGGTAGCTACGGAACTGACGAAGATAAAAACCGTGACCATTATCAAGCAGAGGAAAGACCCGACGGACAAGTAGGCGCAAACCTAAAAGTTGCTCAAGGAGGTAAAACGGTTCAAACCGGTAAAACCGGCACTGCTGTAATTGACGCGGTGGAAACAGACCCAGACACAGGGGATATTATAGGCTGGTCTCCCGATACTAGGGCGGCTAGAAATCGTGCTTTGAATAACATAGAGACGGTTGCGAAAAATCATGGCGAGGAATTTACCCAAGAGATGGCTCAGCAGGCTGATGACTATAAGATGGGGGAGATTGAGTTTTCTCATAACACTATGGCTGCTATCACTTCCCTTGGTACAGGAACTATGAACGAGGTTGTTCGAAGTCAGATGGCTGCAATGGGTTATGAGGAACTCGGACCCTTTGAAGAGCTTTTTCAAAAACATATCAAAGAGTTTCAAAACGCGAAAGCAGGTAGTCCTGCTGAGGAGAAGGCTAGAAAACGAATTGAAACCGCTCTTACCCAATCTTACCGTAACAAGCATAAAAATGACCCTGGGTTTAGAACAAATTTGGCTATAGAGTCTTTGCAGACCGGCTCCGCGTCTCAGAACCAATTATTTATTCTTACTGAGCCAGGGGGAGATACTTACATAGGTACGGAGGCGGACGCAATCAATAAGCAGATTATGCACGATACCATGGGGTATGGAAATCCAGATGGTCCCGCCGAGATAAAGGTAACAGCAACTTCTACGATGTGCGACGAAAATGAATTAACCCGTCGCGTTAAAGATGGTTCTAAGGTTTCAGAGTTCCGCTGCTCCTCAAAAAAGGCAAAGGAGAACATGAGGAACATGAGCGGAGGTAAAACCGCTAGGGGAGTAAACCCACCTGATGAAGAGGTAGGGGACTCAGCTATGAAAGCCGAAGACTTCGTTAGACAGCTTCAAGAACTCATTAAGAGGATAGATAAAGTAAAGACCGTCTAGAACTAGCTCGGGTTTAATACTGTAAGGCTTCCCAACGATTACTATAGCCATACGCCGCGTCTTCTGGTAGATTACCATCCAATCCTTATCGGCGTGAGAGGCGTCATTCTGTGCCTGTGAGATGAAAGACTTAAAATCGCTTTTTCGTTTAAACAAATCATCAAGCTGAACATCATACCCATTTTTACATTCTATAACAAATGGAAAAGTAACGGGAGTAATAAGGTCCCCTTGAATCCGTAGATGGTCAGGTAAGTCCTTATGGGTGGTAGCGAAAGCACCTGAACCAGGAGTCCTATTAAACTCCTTAGTCTTAAACCTTTCGTTCAGTATCTTAGCGATTTTACGCTCAAAGTTACTGCCTTTGCGCTTACTGTTAACGCGCTTCTTTTTGGAGAAATCTCCAAATTCTAAAATTGAATCGATATTTTTTGACATGATATACTATAATATTTTATGAATGCTGTTAAGGATAAAATTACATTTGCCGTTAACGGCGAAACATTTGGTAAATTTAAACTCCGTGATGGGGACCGAAAAATGAAACTATACATTAAACTAAACAAAGAAGAGACGGACCAATGGGACGCTCTCAAACAAGCCCTTACAGGAGGGGAGATGACTAACGACACTCTTGCCCGTATCCTGTTTTTCAAAGGCATCCACGCCATTACTGCTGAGCTCAACGAGCGCGTAGAAAATATGACGGATGAAGAGAAAGAAACCATTATGAAACAGATGAGTGCCGAACAGGCTGATGCAGCAATGCAGATGGCTGAAGGTGAATTCGAAGGAGAGGAAGAACCTACCCGCGAAGAACTTGCTGCTCTTGGAAAAATAAATGAGAAGTCTGACCAAGCTAGTAACTGAGCAAGAGTTGAATGAGGTATTGAAGGACCGCAAACGTAAAAACTTTTCGGTTCTCTATTACTCAACTTGGTGTAGTTGGTGCGACAAGATTCTTGAACGCGCTGAAGAATGGAAAGAACAGGAAGGACATGAGACCGTTTACTTAGTAAACAGTTGGGACCTACCTGAGTCGTTTGCATCATTTTCAATAACATCTGCGCCATCCTTGGTTCATCTTATAAATAAAAGAGTTAGAGTGGATATAGAGTATCCAAAGGTTTACTCCTTCTTCTCTAATCGGTCTCCTCTAAGAAAACCTTAATCTTCTTATCTCTGTACTGCTGTATCTTTTCTTGGTATTTCCTATTTTTAGTGTAAATAAGCTTCAAGTTATTGACTATAACAGTGGTGAAGTAGTTGAAAGCCGAGCCCTTTTCACGGGTAAAGTTTTTAAGTACCTTCAGAGACAACACGAAACATTCTTGTTTAGCATCATCAAAATCAACTTTAAATTTAAAGGATATAAGAATGCTTGTAATTAATAAGTCTAGTTGCCCGATAAGTTCATCTTCATACTCTTTTGGGTTTTCCAAATAGTTGAAGATGGTCTCCTCAAACTTCTTATTATCAATATAATGTTTCTTCTTTTTACGTTTCGCCATAACTCATAATAGAACATGGACTTAGAAAAATTACTACAAAATTTCGATAAAGATGAAAAAACAAAAGATTATTCAGCAACTGACGTTGGTGATGAGAAGATTGTTTTTGTCACCTCCTGCCAATACCGTGAACGGGGAAGTCTCTACGACTTCAATGACCACGAGTATACAGCTGTTACCACACTCCTAGAGAAGACAGGCGTCCCTAAAGGAAGTTATCAGTTTATACCAGCTATTCGACAGCCTAACATTATCGAGGAAGACCTAACCACCCCGGATTTTCATGAGCATAGACCCTTTCTGTATAAGGATTTAGATGAGATTCAACCGGATTTAATTATCCCTTTAGGTAATATTGCGCTGAAGACTTTGTTAAAGAAGTCTGGGATATACAACAAGAGAGGTAAGGAATTCGAATACGAAGGATGCCCTGTCGTACCGACCTATAGCTCTGACCTTATATTCCTAGAACCCAAGCTACGTAAGCTATTTGTTCAGGATGTAAACAATGCCTACGATAAGTTTATTTTAAATAAAAATAAATTTGATGGTACAGGTTATGTGTTATGTAAAACTATCGAAGAGTTTAACGAGCAGATGGACCTAGCCGAACAACATGAATTCCTTGGTGCAGACATTGAGACAACCGGGCTCGACTTCAAAAAGGATGAGATGTCCACTATCGCATTCTCTTACGGTGAGAGCCAAGCCTTTACCGTACCAATCAATCATCGCGAAAGCCCATTCGATGATGTAGACAAAGAAATCATTAGACAAAGACTAAGTGATTTGATGGCAAACAAAAACATCGAGAAAATTTTTCATAACTGCCAATTTGATATTAAATTCATGAAGACCTACGGTATAAATGAGTTTCACAATATTGGGGATACGAAAATTATGCACTCGCTACTCGATGAAAATCTTCCTCACGGTCTTATGGATTTAGTGAAGGAGTACTTCCCACAAGAATTGGAGAAATTTTAAAATGATTACAGTAGAATATATTTGGTTAGATGGGTCTGTAGATATGCCCCAACTACGTTCAAAGACGAGAGTCTTTTCTGAAAAACACGCTTTGGCTGAGTTACCTGTATGGTCTTTTGATGGTGGGAGCACCGGACAAGGTAACCTAGAAGACTCAGACCGACAGCTAAAACCAGTACGGTTATACAAAAACCCTTTTAACGAAGGGAACTACATGGTGCTGTGTGAGGTTATGAATCCTGATGGCACCCCGCACGACTCTAACATGCGTAACGTGTTGGTGGAACAGCTAGAGGAAGGTAGTACCGACATGATATTTGGGTTTGAGCAAGAGTATACTTTTGTCGACCCAACGATGCAACCCCTTGTACCAGAAGACATTAAGCAGGGAGATTTCTACTGCGGTGTAGGTGCAGGTAATGTTATTGGTCGTCTGATTGCTGACGAGCATCTAGTTAACTGCGATAAGGCAGGTATTACTTTGTTTGGAAGTAACGCAGAAGTAATGATTTCTCAATGGGAGTACCAAACTAACCCCGAAGAAGCGTTGAAAGTCTCAGATGACCTATGGATGTCCCGTTTCATCTTGCAAAAAGGTAGTGAGAAGTTTAACATGAGAATCTCATACCATCCGAAGATTTACCCAAGCTTGAATGGCGCGGGTTGCCACGTCAATGTTTCGACAGAGAAGACTCGCTCTGACGGTGGTCTTAAAGAAATTGAAAGCATGATGAACAAGTTGGAGGATACTCACTTAGAACATATTAACCTTTATGGCGCAGGGAATGACCTACGCTTAACTGGTGAATGCGAGACATCTAGCTATGACGAATTTTCATGGGGCTTTGGTGACCGTGGCGCAAGCGTTCGTATCCCGTCCCACGTAGAGGTACAGGGGTATGGCTATTTTGAAGACCGTCGTCCGGCGGCTACATGCGACCCTTATCTTGTAACATCTAAGCTTTTGGAAACTCTAGCTTAATGTTCGCCCCAGGAAACACCTTGGAACAACAGTTTGCTACGTTGGGAGACCTTGTTAAATGGGACCCCAACGTAGTAGCTCCGCGAGGGTGTTTTAGTTTGCGGAAGGTTGCTCGTTACCTAGACGTACCTGAGCACGAAGCAGAGTTTATAATAAACAATCTCAGAACCCACCTCGATAAGTATGTCGATGATAACGATTTCTGTAACAAGATTAAATGGTGTTTTGAAAAAGGACGTATTTCTGAATACTCGCCCTCTGTAGACTTATGTTAAAACCTGGACTTCCCCCTCAATTATTAGATGAGGTAATTCGTGCTCTAAATGAATATCTAGCTGCTATAATGAAAGCGGGGGAAGTAACCCAAACTGACTACAAATCTAACGTACATTACGTTAATATTATTTTCGAAATCAACCACTTAATAAAAGAAATAAAAGATGCTAACCGTAACTAACGGAGGAGCCCATGACTGGGCAAACATGCCCTTGGACGAGATGGCGTTGGGAAACGCTATGGACGCAGACTTCACACTCCGCGCCCACTCGAACATGATTGTAGAGATGAACAAGAAAGGAGTAAACCATGTATATGAAAAACTTCTTAAGCAAATCCTTGTCATAGCATCAGATGTAGAACACCGAGGTATCTTAGTGGACACTGAATGTGTAGCCCGCTTTGATGTTATATTAACCAAAGAAGTCGCAGAGCTGGAAACAAAGCTCTCTGAGTTATCAGTGATTGACGATGTTAACCCAAGGTCCAATTCGGATATGGGTTTACTGCTCTTCTCTAAAGAAGGTTTTGGGTTAAGAGCGTTAGAGTTTTCTAAAAAAACAAAAGCGCCTTCCATCACTGAAGCTCACTTACAGAAAGTAGCTGTTACTGCTACAGGGGACGCAAAAGAGTACATCGAGTTATTACTTAGATATAAAGGTCGTGTAAAACAACATAAGACATACGTTAAAGGTGTTGAAAAAGCAGCTGCTTACAATGAGGACGGCAGAGTTTACTCCAGCTATAATTTCGGAAACGTAGTAACTGGTCGGCTTAGCTGTTCCACATACACAGTAGGTAAAGACCGTAAAGGTATTTCTTTTCACACTTTACCTCGACCGGACGAAAATGACCCAATCAACCTTCGAAGCATGATGACTGCCGACGAAGATAAAGTGTTCGTCGCGGCAGACTTCTCTCAAGCAGAGCTACGAGTTCTTGCGCAGTGCTGTAAGGACAAAAATCTTATTGAAGCGTTTAACTCCGGACAAGACTTACACAGCTTTACTGCATCCCTTGTGTTTGGCAAGGATGCCAAGGACGTCACTAAACAAGAACGGCAGATTGCTAAGAGTGTCAGCTTCCTTATTGTTTACGGGGGAGGACCAAACAAACTGGCAGAACAGATAGGTAAGTCGGTAGGATATTGCAAGAATATTTTCAAGGCTTACCAAGACTCTTTCCCGAAAGTTTTTGACTGGATTAACTTCGTACATAAGTTTGTGAAGAAGAATGGTTATGCAGTAAGTATTTTTGGGCGTAGGAGACATCTCCCTAATGTAACCAGTCCAAACAGGAAGTACCAGTACCGCGCTCTGCGACAAG
>Ga0209337_1001359_pt1 | contig 18639 bp, 14 predicted proteins | sample LinPmetageLP53_FD_184044 | JGI IMG/M metagenome (GOLD analysis project Ga0209337, IMG submission 184044) | Marine viral communities from the Pacific Ocean - LP-53 (SPAdes) (version 2) | ecosystem: Environmental > Aquatic > Marine > Oceanic | place: Pacific Ocean | collected 2010-02-08 | reverse complement strand
ACCACGAAGATTATGAACAATACATTAAAAATAAATAAATCATGAGTTTAGCAATAGCAGGTATAGCGATGGCAGGTATTGGCATAGCCAAAGGTGTTTCGGGCTTTATAAAAGGTAGAAAAGCTAGGGCAGAAGAGAAAAGGCTAAAAGATCAAATGGCTGATCGTATGAAAGCTATGGAGGGTTTAGATACTTCTAATCCTTATGCAGACGTTAAGAACCAATATAAAGACATGGAGAATACCATGGAAGATCTAGAGGTTAACACTCAACAAGCGGAGTTTGAAAGAGACGCCGCTTCGCAATCACAAGCAAACGTAATGAGTTCCATGCAGGAAGCTGGAGGTTTTGATGCTGGTAATATACAAGCTTTAGTAGCTGGTGGTGCTCAAGCAGCTAGACAGTCATCTGCTAGCATCGGTCAACAAGAGTCACAAAATAAAATGGCTTCAGCTCAGCAAGCTGGCTCTAACCAAGAAATGGAAAGACGTGGAGCTATGGAAGTACAAGCACTTAAAGGCCAAGGTAAAGGCATGTCTCAGCAAATGGAAATGAACAAGCAGCAAGCTTTAATGGGCATGACTCAAGGCCAACTGCAAACGGCACAAGCTGACAAGGCTGCAGCTAATCAAATGATGTTTGACGGAGCTAGCTCTGCCGTTGGAGCTTTTATGATGAAAGATCCTAAGGCTAAAGCTGGTTTAAAGAAAAGAAAAAAGAGCACTAAGAAAAAAGCTACTAAAAAGAAATAAGCATGGCTGATAAAAAAACATCAAAAGAAGAGTCTGACGAAAGATTAGAAAAAGCTAAAAGCTTCGAGATGGACTTCTATGGTAAGATGCCACAACGTGAAGGCTTTGAAGGTGAGTCTATGGGTATTACTGGGCTTAATAATTCTCTTACAGATCTATACAACACATTTGCTTTGCTAAAAGAAAAAGAGCTGCAAAACAGAGCTGATAAAGAAACCATAGAAGAATACGAAAAAACAGAAGCTAAAACAAAAGAAGCTAAAAATAGAGAGTTAGCTAAAGATAGTGATGGAGATGGAGCTCCAGACGCTATAGATAAAGACTCTAAAAACTTAGACTCTAAGCCTAATGACAGAGATGGTGATGGTGTTCCAGACAGCATAGATAAAGATAGTGGTAAACCGAAAAAGCAAGGACCGAGAATAGATATACCAGGCATAAATAGTAGCCCGTACTCAATGAAAGCTTCACCAATGAAGCAATTAGACGTTGCGGCACTAAGAAAAGGCATGCTTGGAAACTCTAATGCAAAAAATATAAGAGCAGCTAGCGCTGGTATGAATAACATGTACAATGTTTTTTCTTTAATGAGAGATCAACAAAGAAAAAGAACAGATGCTGAGCTTGATAAGTACAACATAGATGAAGTTCAGTCTGGCTTTGATGGATTTAATAACGGTACCTTTGCTTGTGGAGAATATTTATCTGCGCAGAAAAAAGAGTTGGCATATTTGAAAGCAAAGTCCAGAAAGCTAAACGCTAATAGCCCTAAGTTTCAAGAGTACAAAACAAAAATGAAAGCTGTTGATACTAGAGTTAAGCAGCTTAACGGATCAATGGAACAGCTTCAGCTGACTAAAGCAGATTTTGCAGACAAACATGGTAAAGGTGATCAAGAGAAAGACGGTAGATTTAGATACTCAGAAGCTACAAGACAGTCAGACTCTTACTTTTACATGCAACAAGTCATGAACAAGACCGCTCCTATGATAATAGATAAGTCTGGTCAAACTATGTTTGAGGTAGCTAAGCCGGACGGATCTGGTATGCAATTCATGAGTATAGGTCAAATGAATCAAGGTATATACGAGAAAGACGATAGTGGCTTATTATTTTACACTAACCTTCAAGAGTCTGTAGACAAGAACCATAAAGCAAACATGATGTTTGATGAAGGTGCTGCCAACGCAAATCTAGGTAAAATATTTGGCTATAACAAAGACGTTAATAAGAAGAACGTAATGTCTTGGATACATGACTTTCCAGAGCTTGGTGCCGATGGTAAAACATTTATACAGCACTATAAGGAATCTAAATTGCCTGACGCTAAAGTTGCTTGGGCTACTAATACTCTAGAGCAATACAAAGACAAAATACCTGACTACGAAAAAATAATTCAAGACGGTGTATCTTTAGAAGAAGCTGAGGCGCTACAAAAGTCTAGTTTTGAGTTTACAGGAGAAACAGGCGCAACTGACGATATGATACTAAACTCTCAAGTTCCTGAGATGCAATACTTTGATCCTGACAATACTGCAGACTGGGGGCAAGTATCTAAGTTCACTATGAAGTATTCTGGAGAAAACAATAATGAAAGAACTGTAGGCGAGCACATTAGAGATGAACTAAAAGCTTATTACATGCATAGACTTAAGAGTCGTCACAATAAAAACGTTCTGGCTGAAAATAGAGTAAACGGAAAAAATACTTACGTAGTTAACACAGATTATTCAAATTAAATTATGGAAAGATATATTGTAGATGGACAACCTTTTGACGTTGCTCCACACAGATTAGATGATTTTTTAAAAATGTATCCAAATGCGTCAAAGACTCAAGACGTGGAAAAGACAATAGACGTAGTAGAACCGGATGTGCCTGCGACGTCGCAAATAAATCAAACATCCGAAGGTACGGAATCCAACTCGGAAAATACTTCATTGGAGTTACCAGACTTAACAAAAGCAAATCATGAGTTCAAACCTTACGAGCTTTTAGAGCCTGAAGCTCAAGATCAAACTAGCATATCTAACGTGTCAACAGACATGTCAAACTTAATAGAGCACGAAGAACAGAAGCAGGATTTACTAGAAGTTTATAAAGAAAAAAACGAGCTTGCTGATGAAAAGCCAGCTATTGAAACAAGTTCTATAGTTGAGCAAGAGTTTGATGGTGAAGAGATTGTAGACGAAGAGATAGGTGATAATACTACTTTTAAAAATATAAACAGAAAAACTACTTATAATTATTCTGGAGACGACGATGTAGTCTACAACTACACGGATAAGGATAACGTTGTTACGCAGGAAGATATTGACGTTTTTGAAGCAAACTTGTATAAAGCTAATTTGCAAGAGCAAGCTAAAAAACTTTCAGACGGTAGACTTTTAACAGAAGAAGAAAAATCTGCTATAGAAACAGATCCGCAAGCCTTTATAAATGACTTTGACGCCGCACTATCCGTAGTAAACGATATGTATGATGGTTACAAAACAGACTGGACTCTTTTTGAAGACTATACTAGTGGCGTTACAATAGACGGGCAAGAGTACAAGGTTGAAGAGTCTGACATGGACGCTGAAAAGTTTTTAAATAGAAAACAAAAAAATCAAAACGAGGCTTATGAAGACTGGGCGGCTAGCTTTAACGTAGACTTTAATAATAATTTTAAAGAGCAATACAAAAAAGATATAGACGTTATAAACGATGGCATACAGCAAAAATACGTAAAACAAATGCAGATAGAAGTTGACGCTTTTCAAGAGACGCTTCTTCAATCTTTTCAACAAAGACAACAAGACGGAGAGTTTGCCGGCATGAGCCAAGAGCAAGTTCAACAGATGTTTGCTAACGAAGTTAATGTTAAACAACAAGAGATTGGCGCATTGTACAGCGAACAAGCTAACCAAGAAATAAATAAATACGTTGGAGCTAGGTATGATGATTACGTTTTGGCTAATGAAAACGAATTTAAGAAAAAGCAGTTAGAGTTTTTTCAAAACTACATACCACCAACAGACTTAATTGGTAGGGAAAAGTATGACGATCTAACTAAACAATTTAGAATAAACGGCTGGGAAACTTCTAACAAAGAGACTAAAAAGCTAATGCTAGACAATGCTTGGACAAACATAGAGATAGGTTTAAAGCAGGCTGGTATAACAGATGAGACAGAAATATTAAATAGAAAAACAGAGTACTACCACAAGTTTTGGAATGATATGACTTTCGACATCAGTGGTGATATGACAAGGTTTGGTATAGATGAAATAGCTAAAGATCTTTTAGAAGCTATAGACAAAGAGCTTGAAAGAGTTACGCCAATTGTAAATTCGTACAATGTAGACATGGTAGGTATGGTTAACATGGCTAGCTACGGAGTTTATACTAAAGAGCAATATGAACAAGCGGCTTCTGAATACAACAACCTCAAGATGGCAAAAGATAAGCTAGACGTTGCTTTAGAAAGACCTGAAGAGCTAGCTGAAAGTGGTTTTGCAAAGTTTTTTCAAGGGATGATTGGATTAGAGTCTGGCCTTGATTATATACCTATTGTTGGAGGTATTGCTAGTACATTTGATTCTTTGCAAGCCTACAGCTTGTTTAAAAAGAAAGAGAGTGGGGAAGAGCTAAGTCCTGCCGAACAGATTGTTTTAAGCTCACTAGCGACTAAACAACTTTCTGATAACAAGTTTAACGAACTTACAAAAGGTGAAACAGCATACAATTCTGGACAAGGTTTGGCTAAAATGTTTCCTTGGGTAGCTGAAATAGCCGCTACTAGAGGTGTGTTTACTGGTGTTAAAAAAGTAGTAAAAGACAAACTAGATAGAGTATTAAAGGAAGGTATATACGATGGCTTGATTGAAGACGTTAGTAAAAGAACTATCAAAGGAAACATAATAGACGGTCTTTCAGTTGTAATAGCTGCCGGTGCTCAGTCGGCGGTTATACCTACTAACTATCTAAACTCTACTATCGAAAGAATGACGCCGCAGGCAAAGCTTATGATTACTAGCGATGGCGACGATATAATGAATCAACTTTCAATCAACGGTGGTTATGCGCTTGACGAAAACGGTAACTATGATGTTGAGGCTTTTGATAAGGCTTTCGCTAAAGCTTTTGGCGTTAACTTTTTAGAATATTTTACAGAAAGACTAGGCGCTGGATTTCCAAAGCTAGGAAAATTTATCAAAAATGATGTGCTGAACGATCCTGAGTGGTTGCGAAGAACTATAGCGTCTAGATACTTTAATAAGAAAGGATTAACTGGCACCGGTCAATTTATGAATAGCATCGGAAATAAAGTTGGGTTTGACGGTATGTTTGGAGAGATGGCGGAAGAAATTATAAATCTTCCTTTGCAAAACTTAGTTGAAGGTAACGATGTTTTTGAAGGATTAGATTCTCAGTTCTTAAAAGAAACAGGTTTAACCATGGGGGTAATGCAGGTAATGTTCTCGGCTCCAGGGACGGTCTCTAAGATCATAAAAGGTAAACACAATAAAGTTTATCGAATCGACGGTGAAAACTTCTCTACGGCTCAAGAGCTACAACAAGAGTATAATAGAAGAAGAGCAAACGGCGAAAACCCATTAGTGTATATAAAGAACGATAGTGAAGGTGCTTTGTTACTGTACTCAGCAATGATGAAGCAGGACGGTAATGCAGACGCTCTTCAGTGGGAAAACACTAGAATTACTTTTACAGATATTAAAACAGCTAATGAGATCAAAGCTATAGAAGCTTTAGACTCTGATTCTAGAAATGAAGTTGAATCTATAGAAGAAAAAATAGAAAAGCTAGAAGATGATAAAGCTGATGTTAAGGAATCTTCTATGATTAGCGGTGAAGAAAAGACTAATACTGCAAAAAAAATAGACAAAAAAATACAAGAGCTTGAAACTAAGAGACAAGAAATACTAAAGCCTGTAATAGAAAAACAAGCTAAAGATCAATCAAAAACTACGATAGCAAGTGTAACTGATCTTGCAGAGAGTATGTTTGGCGAACAGATGAACGTTAAAGAAGTTACAAACGGAACTCTTGTGCAAATATTTGGGCAAGAAGCAGACGGATCTTTTGGTAGTATAAAAATAAATGAAGATGGTAGCAAGACAATATATGTTAATGCCATGAAGAAAAACACTAGAGAGGGTGTTAATGTAGCTGCTCACGAGTTTTTACACGCAATATTAAGGACAACGCTACAGAATAATCCAAGCACGGCTTATGCCTTAGGAAATTCTCTGTTAAACATGCTTGGAGACATACAGCCTTTCATCAACTCTGGTAATCAAAGATTTATAGACAGGCTCAACGTTTATAGAGATCCAAGCGCTGCTCAGCAAGTTCCACTTACTAGTGCTAAGCAAGCTGAAGAAGTTTTAACTTTAGTTGCAGACGCTATAGCGACCGGTCAGATGACTTACAATAGAACTACGTTTGAAAAGATTGGTTCTATGTTTTCTAGAGTGTTTAAAAATATAGGCGTGCCTTACAAGTTCAAAAATCCTATGGACGTCTTTAACTTTTTAGAAGACTATAGCAAGGGTATACAAAACGGAACTTTAAACGAGGCGATGCGAATAGGTGCTATTGATGGTGTTAAAGTATCTGGAGATATTGCGGAAATAGATCAAACGTTTAGAGACATGATGTCTGAAGAAGATGGCGAAGAAAATGCTGAACAGTTTTCTCAAGATGCCTCTGATTCTGTTCAAAGACTTTATGATACAAGTGGAGTAGATGGAGCGTTTGAAATATTCCAACTTTTCAAACCTATAACGACTAGAATAGCAAACAAGTATAGAGAAGTACCTGGCTTTGATTTAGAAATGATGATTAGCGAAATAGAAGTAGGGCGAAGAGGCATATACGACTTGATAAGAGATTATGATCCTAATTCAGGCGTACCTTTAGCTGCTTATATAAACAAGTATCTACCATCAAGAGCTATTGAGTCTGCTAATAGAGTGTTAAAAGAACAGTTTGAAGACGACGTTACTGAAGCTAGAGGTGTTGCGGCTGAAGAAACAGCAGAGATTAAAGCGCCTGAAAGAAAAGTTAAGTTAATAAATGTAGCTGAAAGACTTGGTATTCAAGCTGAAGTTTTAGCAGAGATTGAAGCGGCTGGAATAGATCCTAAAGTTATATTTAATTTTAAAAAAGTGCCTAACGCGGCTTTACAAGCAGTATCTAATTTAACTGGTATACCTGTCAATAAATTAAAAAACCTTGCCAACTTGTCTAAAGGTGAGCTAGCCAGCATGCAGATGTTCGTTAGAAAAAACGTAGGCTTACTAATAAACATGCTACCACAAGGCTTTGATTCTGAAGGCAAAGCTACGGGCGTGCCTAAAACCTTGTTAGATGCTTTTTACAATAAAAGATCTTCAAGAGCTAAAACTAAAGCTGGACTAAAAACACAGGTTAAAAAAACAAGCATACTAGACTCTGATTTTTTAGAGGTGTTTGGCATTGTTGAGGGAGTTGCTGATCGAACAGATAGAAATACATCCGCTAGAGCTTTAGCTATGGCTAACTTGATGGGTAAAATAATAACTAATCAAGCCCTTAGAACTATAGATCCTTCCGCCGCTCAAGTAGCAGACGGTATGTCAGACGTCTTGTTTTCAAAAGATGTATCTGACACTATAACATACATGGAACCAACTTGGTCTAAGATAGTGACAGGCATGGGTGTTACGCCCTTAGATATAAGCGGTAAGGATAGAGGCGCTTATATAAACTGGTTAGCAACAGTAGCCGCTAAGGAATTACCTAGATCATTTTTTACCGGCGGTAACTTATACGCGGCTGGCGCTAAAAATATAAACGTTGACGAAAACGGAAACGAGTATACGAAAGACGAAAACGGTAGACAGCTATACGTAGATGCTGAGGGTAATATAACGTTAAAAAAGACAAATAAGAAATTAAAAGAATATACTTTATTAGATGGCAAAAAAGTAAGAAACAATAACCCTAACTTCAAAGCTTACGAGCTAAGTTTAATGCCAGCTAGCCCTAAATACGCGTTTGCAAACGCAGCTCAATTTGAAGCAGCTATGGAGGGAGTTGAATTTGCTTCAGAGTCTAGTAATATTGCGGCTATGGCTAAAGTCTCTGTTAAGTATGGTAAGTTTACAAACGCACAGGCTCAAGAGTGGTTGAGCAGCAATCAAGATCTTTTAGATCAGTCTGATCAAGGTTTTAAAGAAGTTTGGTCTATACTGCAGGATTTAATTAAAGAGTCCTCTAATGTAGCTTTTGTTGGAGCGCTACTCGAGTCTTCAGCTGTAAACCAAGGACACTTCATGAGAACAGGTGCTAGATATGGTTTTCATAACACGTTAGGTTTAAAAAATGTAGAAGAGCATACGCAGCCAGCAACAGAGTTTGCCAAGATTTTGTTTACACTTTCAAAAATGGGTGTTGTTGATCAGTATATTGATAATGCTATGAAAGCTTATATACAAGGTGGTCTTCCAAAGATATACGACAACTTACTTAAAAAGCTTGGAGAATTTAATTACGTTTCACAAATACCTAAAGAGTGGCAGTTTAAAGTGTTTACAGGTGAAGTTCCTGGTTGGATTAGATATTTTAATCCTAACGTCAACAATAATGCTGGAGGTATAAACCCTAATTTTATAGTGTTAGCTAATGGAAGTACAGTTGCTCAAGAATATAACGTTGGAATAAACAGTTCTTTATATAGCAATGCTAACGTTGTTTCAATGCAGCAAGATTTATTGTTTCAAATATTTTCTGGACAAATAACACAAGAGCAAGCCAACAAAAAGCTTAACGAATATATAAATAAATATCCTGTTAAAGTAAAAACAACAAGTGAAGCTAGACTAGAAAAAGCCGATCAAGCTTTTCAAGCTATGAGTAGAGATGCTGAGCCAAGAGGTATGTCTACTTTTGACTTTGATGACACATTAGCTTTTACCAAGTCAGGTATTAGACTAACAATGCCTAATCCAAGCGGAAAGCCTCAACCTGGTAGAAAAGTTATATTTATGGCTGGAGCGCCAGGCGCTGGTAAATCGACTGTAATAAAAGGTTTAGACTTACTTAATCAAGGGTTTAAGATAGTTAATCAAGACATAGCTCTAGAAAGACTTATGAAAGAGTCTGAAATGCCTACAGACATGAGAGAGATGACGCAAAAAGATCTGAGTACTTTTGGCAGGCTAAGCGGTCAAGCTAGAAAATTAGCTGGCGAAAAAAGAGCAAAATATAAAGGTCAAGGCGAAGGCATGATTATTGATGGTACAGGCGCATCTTTACAGGTGATGGAAAAAGCAGTAAAAGAATTTAAGGAAGCTGGGTATGACGTTCAAATGGTGTTTGTTGAAACCACCATGGAGACAGCTGTAGCTAGAAACAAAGCTAGAAAAGAAAGATCTCTTAAAACTGGTATTGTAAAGGGTACTTGGGAAAAGGTTATTGCAAACAAAGAAGCTTACAAAAATATGTTTGGCGAAAGGTTTGCTGAAATTAAAACTGACAACATACAGTACAAAGATGCTATGCCTGCCGATCTTGTTAAGAAGCTAGACTCATTTACTAAAGGTTACATTAAAAATAGAATAAACGCTGAAGACTTTGCTTCACGTGGTGCCGACCTACTCGCTCAAGGTGCTGAGTTTGATTTCAGTGAGTTCAACAAAGTTGTAGATGGAACTTCTGGTCCTCTTCTGCAAAAGATGAAGAATCAAATAAAAAAGTACGGTACTGAAAACGTGTTTGTACTTACAGCTAGGATGCAAGAAGCTGCAGAGCCAATACATCAGTTTCTAAAAGATCAAGGTGTAGATATATCTTTAGAAAATATTACTGGCTTAGGTAATAGCACTGGTGATGCCAAAGCCGCTTGGTTCTTAGGTAAATATGCTGAAGGTTATAACGACATGTACTTTGTGGACGATGCTCTATCTAACGTTGAAGCTGTTAGGCACGTGTTTGACCAGTTAGACATTAAAGGTAAGTCTGTTCAAGTTAGATTTAGCAAGGATATAGACTCTGAGTTCAATAACATACTTGAGCGCACGAAGGGTGTTGGGGCTCAAAAAGTATTTTCTAGAGTTGAAGGTAGAAAACGTGGTAAGAACCTAGGAGGATTCACGCTGTTTGTTCCACCCTCTGCTGAAGATTTTACAGGGTTATTACGATACTTTGTTGGCACAGGAAAACAAGGCGATGCTGATATAAAGTTTTTTGAAGAGTACTTAGTAAAGCCTTTTGCTAAGGCTGATCGTGAAATGAGTCAAATGAAACAAGGCATTAGAGATCAGTATAGAGCTTTAAACAAAGAGTTTAGAGATGTTAAGAGAAAATTAGGCAAATTAACAGACATAAAAGGATTTACTTTTGACGCCGCCATAAGAGTTTACCTGTATGATAAAGCTGGATATGATATACCAGGTTTAGCCGAAAGCTCTAAGAGGCAGCTAGTTAATTTAGTTAAAAACGATCCTTCACTAAGAGCTTACGCTGATGGTGTTAGCGCCATAACAAAACAACAGTCAGGGTATATAGAGCCTACTGATGGTTGGGATACTGGCAATATAGCTATGGATCTTCAAGAATTAGTAGATAAAGTTTCAAGAGTTCAGTTCTTGCAAGAGTGGATAGAGAATAGAGATATAATATTTTCAGAAAAAAACTTAAACAAAATAGAAGCTACGTATGGTAGTAACTTTAGATCTTCTTTAGAAGATATATTGTATCGTATGCAAACTGGTCGAAACAGACCTAAAGGTAGAACTAAGTTTGAGAATCAGTGGAACAATTGGATTAACAGCTCTGTTGGTGCTATTATGTTCTTTAACGCTAGATCTGCTGTGCTACAAACATTGTCTACAGTTAACTTTATTAACTTTCAAGATAACAATATATTTGCCGCGGGTAAAGCCTTTGCTAATCAAAAACAATACTGGGCAGACTTTAGCTTTTTGTTTAACTCTGACTTCTTAAAAAACAGAAGAGCTGGCCTTGCTACTAACGTAAACGAAGCTGAGCTTGCTAGCGCTGTGGCTGGTGCTAAAAACAAAGCGATGGCCGCTCTTAGGTATTTACTTAAGATAGGCTTTACGCCAACGCAAGTTGCAGATAGTTTTGCTATTGCTTCCGGTGGCGCGACTTTTTACAGAAACAGGCTTAATAAGTACTTAAAAGAAGGTATGAGTCAAGCTGATGCTGAGTCTCAAGCTATGCTAGACTTTAGAGAGATAGCTGAAGAAACCCAGCAGTCCGCTAGGCCAGACCGTATATCACAGCAGCAAGCGTCTAATTTAGGTCGTATTATACTAGCTTTTGCTAATACGCCAATGCAGTATAATCGGTTAATAAAGAAAGCAGCTGGTGACTTAATAAACCGTAGAGGTGATTGGAGATCAAATGTATCTAGAATACTTTACTACGGTGCTATTCAAAACTTTATATTTGCCGCCTTGCAAAACGCATTGTTTGCAATGGCTTTTGAAAGTGATGATGATAAGGAGGAAATAAAAGAGCAAAGAATACTAAACAGTATGCTTGACTCTTTGCTAAGAGGTTCTGGTATATATGGCGCTGCTTTAGCCACCATTAAAAATGTTATACTTGAATATGCCGAACAAGAAGAAAAAGGTTTTAGAGCCGACTACGGACAGGTTATAGTTGAAGCCTTAAACGTGTCTCCACCAATTGGCTCTAAAGCTAGAAAGCTATATAGCGCTATGTTATCTAGAAAGTATAACAAAGAAGCAATGAATCGTATGTCTATGTTAGATTATAACAATCCAACCTGGCAAGCTATAGGCAACGTTGTTGAGGCCACTACAAATATACCAATGGCTAGGGCTATACGTAAAATGGACAACTTACGTGAAGCTATGAACCAAGACAATACTAACTTACAAAGATTATTCTTAACGTTAGGTTGGAGCTCTTGGGATTTAAACGTTGGTGAAAGAGTTGTGCGTAACGAAGGTAAAGACGATGAATACACGGTGTTTTTAGACGAAAGAAGACAAGCTGTTGAAGACGTTAAGACTGAAATAAAAAACGAAAAAAAACAAGATACAGTTCGCAAGAAAGAAGAAAAGAAAAAACAAAAAGAAATTGAAGGGCAAAAAGAAGTTGAAAAAAACCTTGAAAAGCAAAAAGAAGAGGGTGAAGAGGCAACTTGCGCAGCCGTAACTTCAAGCGGCAACAGATGTAAAAGAGAACCAGTTAAAGGTGGATTTTGCACCGTGCATGAAAAAACAGAAAAAAGAAGTGATGGTAAAGAGGTGCAGTGCTCTGGTAAAAGAACTAATGGAGACAACTGTAAGATGAGCACAACGAATAAATCAGGATTATGTTTTTATCACGACTAGTGTTATTAATAACTCTTACAATATGTAATATTTTAATAGATGGCATACAAACAAGCAAATAATCCTTTTCCAGTTACTAGCTGTGGTAGACGTAGGACGTTTATGCAAGGTGGTAATCCAGGTGATGATAGAACTAAGGAAAGTCCTTTTAATAAAGGGGCTGAACCCCGCAAGACAATAGGTCCTGGCAAAAACTTCAACAAAGCTAAGCCAACAGGTACTGGCGCGGCTGCTGGCGGAGGTATGACGCAAAAAGGAGTTAATGAATATAAAAGCAAAAACCCAGGTAGCAAGCTGCAAACGGCTGTAACTAAAAAACCATCTGAATTAAAACCTGGTAGCAAGGCTGCTGGTAGAAGAAAATCATTTTGCGCTAGATCAAAGAGCTGGAAAGGCGAGAGAGGTTTAGCTGCTAGAAGAAGATGGAACTGTTAAAAAAAAACTATGGCATACAAACAAGCAAACAACCCTTTTAAAAGCAAGACATTAGAGTCTGTTTCTAAAGGTCTTAAAAAAGCTAGCAATACACACGCTGGTCAAGCTAAAAAAATTGATAAGTATTTAAAGTCTTCACCTAGTAAAATGACAGCTGAAGAAGCTGCTAGAGCACAGGGTCGTGAGCCAGGAGAGATGAATGCTTCTTCAAGCCAAAATCCTAATGGTCAAGGCCCTAAGAAAGGATCTTCAGGTATGTTCATGAAGTCTCCTATGAAAGGTAAACTAAAGCCTTGTCAAAAGTCAGCTGCTAGGGCTAAGTTCGACGTGTATCCTAGTGCTTATGCTAACATGTGGGCTTCAAACCACAAGTGTTAACATGTTTAGTGGCTTTAACATAAAAAAGTACTTAGAAAAGAAGCCTCCTAACGATGACTCTTTTCAAACAACTCAAGAAATAAAAGAGTTGAATAAAATACCTATAAACAAAAGATTCGTACAAGAAAAAGACGATATAAAAGGAAGCTTCGTAAGGTTTGCAAAGAAAAAAGGAATAAACGTAGATGCTAAAGAATTAGATAAAGTTATAGAAGAATCTGCTAAAGTTATATTAAAGATAAAAAAACACCACAACAGACCTAGGCCTAAAGTTTTAGCTAAGAAAAATAATATAAAGCTAGATGACAAAGAGCTTGATTCAATGAAAACACCATCATATCCCTCAGGCCACTCAGCACAAGGAGTGTTAATAGCTAAACTGTTAGCGGATAAGTATCCTACGCACGCTAAAGAGTTAATTAAAACCGGTAAAGATATATCTTACAGTAGGAACGTAGCCCATGCACACTATAAGTCTGACAGTAGCGTAGGAGAACAACTAGGGAAAGATCTATATGAGCACGTTAAGTCTGATAGTCCTTTAAAATGTTGGAGCGGTTATAAAAGAGTACCTGGCACAGCTAAAGGCTCTAAAGGTAGTTGTAAGAAAGCAAGCCCAGTTAAGAATAAAGTTAAGGCTAAAGGTGGTGGTACTACAAAAGTATGTTTACCTAAAGCTAAAATAGCCAGCATGAGTAGTTCAGAGAAACAATCTGTTGTAAGTGCAAAGAGAAAAGCTGGTAAAGCAGGTAAGTATAAAAGGTCAAGCAAAAGCAACGTCACAGGCACTAGTAGCGGTGGTGATTTAAGAACTTGGGTTAAGCAAGACTGGAGACAGGTTGGTAATCCATCTAAAAAATGCGGAGAGAAATAATGGCAACTGTAGATAAAGAAATAGCACTAATGCAACAAAGGATGGATCAAGTAGACAAGAAGCTAGACAAGATGGACGAGAAGCTAGATAATCTAGTTAAAGAGCTACTGCACCCTGATAATGGTGTTACAGCTAGAGTTAATAAAAACACCGCTGCTAGAAAGGTTTTAGTAAGAGCTCTTTGGGTTTTGTACGGTATCGTTGCTGCAGCTATAGCTAAAATATTTATATCGTCATAATATGGAAGAGGTACTAAAATTGATAGAAGGTTATGGATTACCATTAGTGCTACTTTTAGGCGCTTTATACGCTTTATACAGATTTTTAGTATTTAGCCTGTATGAAGTTAAAAATCAATTTTCACGTCATCATGAGAAGGCTGCAGATAATATAAATGAAATGATAAGAAAGATTGATATAATACTAGAATTTATTAAAAGAAATGATAAGTAAAAACTTAGAAATATCAATAGGTAATATAATATGGATGATAGGTATTATATTTACCATGGGCATAGCCTACAGCCAAATAGGTCAACTAGATGAAGACATAAAAGTGCTAGAGCAAAGACTAGAGAAAAAGATTAAAGTAATCAACGAGAATGAAGATCGCATTATTGAACTAGAAAAAGATTTAGCAAGATTAGATGCATGTGAATAGGTAGAATGTGCTATGCTGCATTCACTACGAAATATTAAAATTAATAAACAATAATAAAAAAATAAAAAATGGCAACACTAAATGGAACATTAACATTAGCAAGTTCTGATATAACTAGCGACACCACCTTTAGCATGAGCGTAGCTAGTAGTCTAACGGTAACAAATCCTTCTGTTGGTTTGTCAAGAGTAGTTATAACAACATCTGACGACCAAGAGTTAGTAGACGAAGGTGGATCTGCAATAAGCTATTTTTACGCTAAAAACACAGACTCGACTAATTTTGTTATACTTCAAACTACAGCAAGTGTACAATATGCTAGACTTAGTCCTGGAGAGTTTTGCTTTTTCCCTATAAACGCTGGCGCTGGACTAGAGGCTAGAGCTGACACGGCAAGCTGTGTCTTAGAGTACGCTTTTTTTACAAAAGGGTAATATGAAACTAAAGGTATTAAGATTTAGCTCGCAAGTAGACTCGACGTCAGGATTGTTGTTTGAGGAAACACATAGAGGCGATCGCTTCTTGTGCTACACGCTTGAAGACGAACGTAGAGCTTTTAAAGTAAAAGGTGAAACTAGAGTTCCAGCTGGTACTTACAAAATTGATTTAAGAACTGAAGGTGGCTTTCACTCTAGGTATGACAGAAAGTATCCTGGCGTACACGTTGGTATGCTTCATGTTCTCGATGTTCCTAACTTTGAGTATATACTAATACACACTGGGAATACAGACGAACACACAGCTGGTTGTTTAATAGTTGGCGACAGCCAAGAGAATAATATAATCATAAGCGATGGTTTCGTAGGTAAATCTGTTAATGCTTACAAAAGAATATACCCTAGCATAGCTAAAGCAATAAAGCAAGGTGAGGAAGTAACAATTGAGTATATAGACTTTGATTAATGCGAAACACTGGTTTAAACATAGTACGGAAGGTATCTAGATTTTTAAAGGATATATATGTCAATCCAAAAAAGACTGATGTAGGTGATATAGTATCTTTAGACAATAAAAATAAAGTTTCTAGATCTGCTTATGTTAGAACAACTAAAAACAGACTGCTAGTAGGAAATAGGTCTACAGAAGAGTTTAACATACAAAGAGAAAGAACAACTGCGGGCGTCGGTGTAGATCTTGGTATCAAGGCTGGTGATGGCTTTGGTACGGATAAGGTTGGTGGAGACTTGAACATATACGGAGGAGCGTCAACCGGACAAGCTAATGGAGGCTCTGTTAAGATTTTTCAAGCTTCTAGAGCCGGAAGTTCAGGCACATCATTAAACAGTTATACAGAAATATTAAACACTGAACTAACTCAAAACAGAATTAATTTTACTGGTATTAGTACGTTAAACGGAATAGGTTCAATTATAAGCACGGGTAATATTACGCTTGGAATAGATAGTGACGACAACTCTACTGATAATTACTTTTTAATAGGTAACCGATCGACACTCTCAACAATGTTTTTTCTTAAAGAGTTTAACTTGTGGCTACCACAAAACGCTAGTGGAGATCATGGCATAACTCTAGAGGCTAGTCTATTTAGAATATCCGCGGGTAGTAGAGCTAGGAACATAAATGGCAATGAATTTGACACGGATACTACAGGTACTTTAAATGCCGATGGTGGAGATTTGACGTTAGCCGGAGGTGCGGCCACTGGTAGTGGTAATCCTGGCGGCATAAGTTTTGGTACTTATAGCGGTGGAACAAACCTTACTACAGTTGGTACAACTTATGTTGAACTAATGAAATTAGATAACGCAGGTAACTTACAGATAGACGGAGGTCTTACTACAGGATCAACCTCATTTGTTAATAGCTCAGGCGTAGTTCAAGTAGCAACGCAAGGCACAATAGATCACGACTCACTAGCAAACTTTGTAGCAGCCGAACACTACAGATGGGATAATGATATAAGTGGAACAGCTACAATAAACGCTGCTAATATACCTACGTTAAACCAAAATACAACAGGTAGTGCTGCTACGCTTACAACTCCTAGAGCTATTAATGGTGTTGACTTTAATGGAAGCGCACCTATAACTATTACAGCCGCAGGATCTACTTTGTCTGATACGGTAACAGTAGCTAAAGGCGGTACAGGAGCAACAAGCTTAACAAATAATGCGGTATTACTAGGCAATGGCACTGGTGCTGTAGAAGCTTCGTCTCACCTTTCATACTCACTACTTGGAGGATCTATTGACGCTTTAGTTATTGGAGATGGCAGCACGACTAGCGCAACCATAATAACAGACAACGCGGCACCATTAACCGTGTCTGTAGAGGCAAATTCTGGTACAAACGCGGCTGGTGGTGATTTAACACTTGTAGCAGGCACAAGCACTGGCAACGCCGCTGGTGGTGATATTATATTTAGATCCAGTCCTACCGCAGGAGGTTCAGGTACAAGCACTAATGTTCCGGCTGAAATTGCAGTGCTAGATAATACAGGTAATTTACAGATAGATGGAAACTTAACGCCTGCGGGCCTTGTGTTAGATGGCAATACTATCACTGGCATAAACGACTCGTCTGAGTTTAGTGATAGCGACGCTTTCATTATGACGTCAGCAGCTATTAACGATAGGTTTGCTCAGATCAACGCGGACACTACAGGCAATGCGGCTACGGCAACAAATTTAACAGCATCAACATCTACAGCTGTTGGCCTAGGTACAATAGAGCTTGGTCATGCAACTGATACTACAATAGCTAGATCAGCTGCTGGTAAGGTTACAATTGAAAGTGCACCTATACAGACTACGCAGATGAGTATGACTCATCATCACTTTTTTATGAACAGCTCAAGCACAACAGCTGACTTTTTTTTTCCATATAACAACTTAAATGAAGCTAGTAGTACAAGTCAATACTATACTAGAACAATAGCTCCTTATGCTGGAAAAATAGTTAAGGTTATAATTAGACCTGTTGCTGCTATTGGAACAGCGTGTAAGCTACAGTTTCATAAAATAGCAGACACTACAGCAGCTTTTGGAACTGCAACAGAAGAAGTAGCTAGTATAAATTTAAACACAGCTCAAACCTCGGTATCTACGGCGTTTAGCTCAGCAACATTTGACGCTGGAGACGTGATAGGCGTTTCTTTAATAAAGTCAGCATCAGGAACATCTAACATACAAGCGGTAATCGTTTGGGAATATACGGTATAACATGGCACTAGCAGATAGAAAATCAGAAGATATATTTAACAAAAAAACAGGTGGAGACAAAGACGAAAAAAGTATATCCTCAGCTAAAGAAACTGAAATAAAAGATAGATTTGACAATGGCGACCACATATTAGACGAAGGCATGCTTGAGAATTTAGCGCCAGCCCTATATGCGGTACAGCAAGTTGCTGAAGACGTTGCGGAACTTAGAAGATACATACTAGCCTTGGCTCCTAGCGAAAAGCCTTTACCTACAATATCTACGGCTAGTCACACTGTAGACTTTACGGTTACAAATAGTAGAGGAGCATACGCTTTAGTTATAACAGTGGTAGACAGCAGCAGCGGTAAGGCGGTAACAAAAACAACAACAATTAATTTAAGGTAATATGAAAGTAATATTCAAGAGAGAAGAAATAGGATCTAGTGAGCTAGAACTTTCATCTGGTATTGGTGTTAACTCGTTTGGCAAGAACGCTTTAAAGTTTACTTTGCATAACATAAAGCTATGCGCAGAGTCTGACACTAAGGTTGATGTTTTTTTTAAAGCTTTTAACTTTGCTACTAACGACAGGTTTATTAGAAAGGTGATAACAGGATTATCGCTTTCTGAGGGTTTTTCAATTGATCTATTACAAAGCCCTATGTTAATTACTAACGAGTATTCTTTAATTATTTCTAAAACAAATTCAGACAACGTTCCCGTAAACATATACGTCGAGTTTGATCTAAACGATGATAACACTTTTGTTTCTTCTTATTCAGAATTAAATCATTAAACTTAACAATTTCTTAACATAAAAAACGGCCCATAAGGTGATTATAACCCTATGGACCGTAAAATAGACATAAGCAACGCGCTTTACGTAACGATAATGATTATCGCTTACGCTTTAGCTGTTTAAGCTGCTACAACATTCTTCTTCTCTTGAACTTCAACACGAACTAGCTGAGCTAAGTTCTTAATGTCTTGCATGTT
>Ga0209337_1001358_pt1 | contig 18661 bp, 8 predicted proteins | sample LinPmetageLP53_FD_184044 | JGI IMG/M metagenome (GOLD analysis project Ga0209337, IMG submission 184044) | Marine viral communities from the Pacific Ocean - LP-53 (SPAdes) (version 2) | ecosystem: Environmental > Aquatic > Marine > Oceanic | place: Pacific Ocean | collected 2010-02-08 | reverse complement strand
ATCGTTTCCGATACTACCTTACTGCTAAACCTATTTTTTACGTCCCGCGCAAGCTGAGCTGACTTAGTCTTTAGCGACCCAACGTCACCGCGCCCTGTAAGCCAGAGGTTAATCTCTACCGCGTCAATTGTGGGTGAATCGCCGAAGCCCAAGAGGTGCTTGATGAACCCTTCCTTGCCGGTGCCGATCCCCTTCATACTGAGTACGGCTTTACTCATCGCATCAGTGTCACCTGACTTACCGGCAGCGTTGATCGCACTCACCAGCGCATCAATCTCTTCGATGTCCACCAACGTCATCTGCTTACCGGGTAGGCCCAGGTTGCGCGTCGCTGCCGCGTTACCGAAAGACTTGCGCACAGCAACCAGGCTCTTGTAAGCGTCCGCGTCGAAGACACCCCCGTCCATCGCGTCGAGAAACTTCTGGCCGTCAGGCGAGAACAACCACGCAGCAGCAGCCTCTTCGGGCCGAATACCCGGCTTGCCGCTCCGCAGCGGGGCGATAAAGTCGGCCCCGAGCGGTATGTCTAACCCCTGAGATGCCAGCTTCTGTGCCAGCTTAGTCGCATCAATGGCACCTGACTGCATACTCATCACAGTCATGACCCACGCCTTCACAATGTCACGACGTGTCATCTCCCCAGCACGAACACGCTGACGTTGCGTGGTAAGAAAGTCGATAACTCCGTCCAGGTGCTCGGGGCGTTTGCCTCCAAGTACACCAAGAATCACCTTATCGGGCACTAAGCGTGCGCGATCCAACTCCGCTTTGACCTGCACCGCCGACTTACGCGGTGCCTCCTGATACAAGATGCGCGAGTCGTCGGGCTTGGCGGCATCCAGGTCTACCCGGCGAAGCTCGTCGGCTTCCATGACAAACTGCTGCACCATCTTACCGTCAGCCGCCTCAACCGTCTTGCGAGTCAGCGGGATGCCCTGCTCAATCAGACGCTCGTAAGCTGCGATAGCATCAGGGCTGGGAGCTACATCGCTGGAGAACCCAAAGCCCTTCTCTTTGGCGTGCCGCAACGCTCGCATGTACATCTCAGTACCGACGCCCTTGCCGCGCATGGCTTCCGGTAACTCCACCGACTGAACCCGCAGTACGTTGTCCTCGACCTTGAACACCAGCCCAGCGCCCATGACCTCTTCAGCCGGTGCGGCGGCGGGCTTGGCCCGTCTCATGTTTAAGCTACCACCTTCATCTTTATAAAGTTTGGCAAGATCATCAAACTCCATGCCCATATCTTGGTGACGAAACCCCTTGTTATGAAACACTTTCAATGACGCCAAACTCGACACTTGAGCGGATATTTCTTTGTCTGGATACGCTCTGAGGACTTCACCAACAAGCTGACTGCCCATGCCTTGGCCGCGCGCTGACTTATCAACAACAAAGACCACAACAGAGTGAGCGCCACCAGCACCAGGAGAGTTCTCCACTACTTTAATCTTTCCGCCGGGGAGCGAAAACAGGCTGGACGTAATCTTGTCCTGACCGATAGTCTCTACTGTTTTGACCGGAGTGATCTTGGCGGCGGGGCCGCCGGGTGTGTCGGAAATACGATGAACCCAAGCCTGCTCAGGTTGAAACAATACAACCTCACTCGCCTCACCGATTCCCTTGTTCGTAACAACAATACCGTCATGACCCTGTTCAATAAGTAGTTCAATGTCTGATTTTGTTAAATCTCTTGGTGAAATCTCGCTCTTGTCTGCGACATATTTAGGGTTCTTGAGTGATACCTTTACCCGTAAAAGGTTGTCGCCGTACCTCTGCGCGTATCGTCTGCGCGGAGTAAGATAAATCCCATACTCACCGCCAAGATTCGGTAATAAAGAATGACCAGTGCCCACCAAATCATCAGTGCCCACAAATAAATCATCTTTATAAACACTCCCATCTAAAAAGCCCGAGGGTGGAGGTACAACTTTGGCGGCAGCGGCGGCGGGGGGCTTGGCTGCCGCACGAGCGGGGTCTGCAAGGAGTTTTTTAACGCCTTCCGCATCCGTCACTTTCGTCACGGGCTGGACTCCAGCCAGGAAATCTTGAGGCTTGAACTCAGTGCCATTGCCGAAAGCCCAAATGTCGTCGCCAAAAAGAGCTTGTTCATCGAAATCAGCGCCGAATCGGTGTAACTCTTCGGTATCACCGGGATTCCACGCATTGCGAACGACCAGTGCTTCACCTGGCGCTAACATGCTCGCTCGCCTATCAAGATCAGTCTGGCTAAACTCAGGCCGACCTTTCCAGTAGCCCTTTCTCTCAAGCTCAATAATCTTATCGACCTTGGCATACATCGGAGCGACACCTCCAGTGCCCTTCGTATATGTCAAAGCCGTTTCTGGATTTGAGCTTGCGAAGATGGCTGAGCCATGGGTCTTGTCTCCACGAGTCCTCCCTGGCTGAGATTTGCGAAAATCCCACGAGACATCTCTAAGGCCGCGAAACACAGGCACGACGGCAGGGCCATCTGGAATCGGTCCTCCTTTCTCAACTATGGGTGCGCCACCGCTCCACTCTTTGAACACAGGCGACTCTGTGCCCAGTTCATCCCATTGGAGGCGGGCCTCAGTCACGCGCGTTTCTTCTCTGACTCTCCGCCTAAATGTACGCCAATCTTCCCCTGGTAGCTGTGTCGGCTCAGGTAGTTTCTCCACAGGAGCCGCGCCTGCCGCACGAGCAGCACGAATCTCGGCACTGGTCAACTCGACCAAGCCATCGGCCAACTCCTTCATCTCCCAGCCGGTCTGCTTGGGTTCGGCAGTCTGCTGAAACTGTATGTCTAAGCCTCTTTCAGATGCAGCTCGTCGAGCAGTTTCTCCAAATGTTGGTTCATCCCCCGATCCAACTCGAACTCCTGCGTCTTGGGGTTCCAATCGGGTGAAGGTGTGATCGATGCCTCGGCGGTCAAATACTTCTTGTAGTCGGCCGCCTCGAAGGACTCCGTTTGCGTCAGGTCTTCCGAGAAGTTCCTCGCTGTAGAAGGCGCTCCAGGCTTTTTCTGTGTCGGTTCTGCTGAGTGCTTTTTCGCCATTTGATCTCCTTGCATTGTCGCCCGCTATACGCGCCGCGGTATTAACTGCTTCGTCTATCTCCTGATAAAACGACCGCTTCTCTGCATTGACACTCGCGGGTATCGCCCCCGCAGAGCCGTACTTCTCGATTAGTACCGCGTCACTTAACTCACCAAACCCTTGGGGTGCGTCTAAGATCCACACACCACCGGACGGCTGCGTCGCGCGCATCTGACGCGCATCTAATCTGGAGCCGTATATCATGTCTGCGCCCGAAAACGCCCCACCGCTCGGGTGGTTATGCGTAAACCGAACGTTCGGTGTCTTCATCATGCGGAGTGTTTCACTCGTTGTGAACGACACGTAGTTAGGTGCATTTGACGTTTTGCGAAGTAAGTGAACCCCGTCGTCGGTGTGTACCATCGCGTACTCAATGTTGAGCTTACGGATAGCGTTCTCAGCGACGCTCAAAGGCTGACCCAAAAGCAACGGGCCGACACGAGTGGCACTCTTGTCCATCGCGTGCCGAGTCATGACGCCGAGCTTGACCAACTGATCAATGGCCTTCGCCGCGGCAATCAGGGGGTCCACGTCCTTACCCAACACCTCGTCGGCAGCGTCCAGTACGCGCCAACCATTCTCCGTTTGCTCGATACGGTAGCCGTCGGGCAACGACGCAGCAGCAACCCTATGGGGGACAAACGGTGGCGGTGGCTTAAACAGCCGCTTCATAAAGGCGTCTTTGTTCTTGAACGCCTCTACTGGGAAGGTCTCCAAGAAGTATTCTTGCTCGGGTCGTTCAGTAGCCGCCGCCCACACTCGCGCTCTCATGTCGAGTATACGTGCGGCAGCCAGAGCTTCATCATCGGTAAGCTCAAACGCGTCCTTAATCTGAGGGAGGTAACGCTGAGCCATCGGCGACAACTCACGTACCTCGGGAAACTTACTTGCCGCCCGTGCGGCTATAGGCTCAATCTTTATACCCCTCTCATCGGCGATTACCTTACGAACAAGCGCCATCGACGACGCACGAGTCTCAATGTTCGCCTCAACAGCCGCAGCCGCCCGCCGAATAGCGGCAAACATCGCAGCCCTATCCGCAACGACCGTCGCCTTCTTCGCGATAAACGCTTTGGCCGACTTCTGTGTCGCAGCGATAGCCTCGGTAATCGCACCTGCCTCCCCCGGACCACCCAGCAACTTTACGCGCTGAGTATCCGTCAACGGTAGATCCTCCGCCAGTCGACGAACCTCGGCACCCCAAGCAGCGGAATCCCGCGCCAAGACACGGACCCCCTCGTAAGAATCTATGTAGTCCGTGAGCGCCGTGACTTTGCCCACAGCGTCCGGGTCATCTATTAACCGGGGACGAGACAGGCCAAGACGGTCAAGAGCGGTCACTATATTGTCGCGATTCGGCCACACTACCTGACGCGAAAGCGGACCAATAAACTCCGCCTGACCATCACGAACCATCTTCAGCGACTCGCGTAACCGCTCAATCGAAGCACTCTGATTATAAAACTCAGGGTACCCACCAAGCTGCTGGTCTAATGTTCCGCGTGACTTCGACTTGCGCACAGACGGGTGTAGGTTTTCTTTGTTGTGGCCGAACGCGCCGGGAATCTGGTCCGCCAACGGCTCACCCTTCAATGGTGCCGTCTCGGGTACATGCCTACGTTGACGTAGGTGCATCTCCATATCGGTACCGTCAACCATTTCAGCGATGGGGTTAGTATTACGCCGTACCGCTTGCTCAACCGCCTCGCCTTGCCGCATCTTAGCTGCCGCCTCGGCCATAGCACGGTCTGCTTCGTCCCAGCTACCCGCAGCCAGATGCTCCTGTGCGCGCATTAAATGATCGGCAGCCTCCGCTTCATGAGCAGCACCAGTGCCCAACGAATCCACCGTGACTTTGACCAGCTTCGTCGCTTTCGACGACACACCAATCTTAGCCAAACCCTTCGCGGCTGCACGACCCAGTTTGGCCACTCCGGCAGCGCCCACGAACAAGTCGGGAAACATTACCGCAACTGCCAGCCCAGACAACCCCGCCGTCCACGCCCCGGATGTTCCCGACTTTGCCAAGTCGGTAGACATCCCGTACTCCAAAGCGTGCCGCCTCTCCTTGATACCTTCAAGCGAACCCTCGCTCATCGCGTCAAGAAAGCTCTCTCCTTTCGGCCCCTCAACAACACGATCAAACGCGCCAATCGCAGCCGACTGAAGCGCATCGGACATTTCAAAGACGTGCATCACCGGATGTGTCATGCGGTAAACCGGGACACCTCGTGCGTCCGAACCAATCAGCTCAAGACGAACGTTGCTTCCACGACGCCACGCGCGCGACACCCACGAATCATCCGATTCGTCTGGCTTTGGCATCCCAACAACGTCCTCCCACGAGACCAGCATCGGCGATACCCAACGATTCACTGTGTGAGCCAGCGCGGCAACTTTCAATGCCTGCTTCCGCTGCTTATCGTACTCCTGCTGATACTCGGCGCTCATAATCGAGTAGTCATTACCCGCGGCCTTTTGTTTCTTTAGCCACTCATTGGTCTCATAGTTAGCGATGTTGTCCTGAAAATCGCTCAACCCACTCTCTTGGAACATGCTGCTATTAGCGTCGGCAAGATATTGTGTGTAGGCCGCGCCCCGCTTGGTGTCCTCGTCGGTCAGCGACTCCAGCACACGGGCAGCGTCTTTGTACGCCGCGGTGCCTGGCTTAACTACGGCAGACTCAGCCTCATCGTCATCCGTCTCCAGCCGGTAATCATCAATCTTTTTGCCGGGAAGCAACGCATCAGGAACCGGCTTGCCCTGGAGCTTTAGCTTCGACACACCAACTTCTTTGATTAGCGCGCCGCGAGCAGCAACCTTTCGCGCCTGCGGGGGTCGCATCGCGGGAATCTTCTGTGCTTGGTAGGACTTGGTCACGTCAGCCCGCGAAACACCCTTCTGCACAACCTCGTTGTAGATGTCACCTAAGTCAAACTTCTGCGCCGCCGCTGCGTCCGCATACTCTTGCAGCGTCAAGCCCTGTGTCTTCGCGTGCTTGGTTAGCTGATCCTCATAGTTAAAAAGCATCTCCCCCGCAGCAACACGGCTTTCTGACCGCTCGGGGGACAAGGCAAACTGTGTCTCACGCGCATCTTCCAGGCGCGAGGCCAGCCCTTTAACGTCTAACTCTCGCGTGAGCGGACTTACCTCGGGCGAGTCAAGTATCTCCTCAACGAGCATACGGGTGTTGACCGGTCCCAAATCTACAGGTAGTGTCGACTCTGCGGGTAGTATCGGTTCTGCCATGACGCTACTCCGTGGGATCGTCTGCCAACGTAACTTCCTTCGTGCGGTGGAGTTGGACTAATGTTGCCAGGTCTTTCCGGCGCTTGTCCTCTATCGCCTGAATTTCCGCTCGTTGCTGGCGCTCATTACCTGACGTTGACATGCTGGGGTTCTTCACTCGTAGCTTGTCTATCGTAGCCTTATCTGCTAACCGCTCACCCTCAAGGGCTTCTATCGCATCATCAGTCCGTTGAATCGCCGCCGTTTTGTCGAACCCGGCGGGGGGTCTCGGTGCCATCCCAATACCACCAGCCTCTAAAGAACGCGGTGTCGGCACGTTACGGAAAGCATCGTCAGGTTGCAGCCACTCAGGTAACTCATACTTCGGCGTCACCTTTGGGCGTTGTGACTGAACTTGAGCGACAACTTCGGACATCGGAATAGAACTCCAGTGGCGCTTTTTCGGGGGCACCCTGGGCCGAAACATCGGACCAGCCAACCGGCCTTCATCGGGTGCAGCCGCAGTCGTAGGTGGGGTGGGTTCAACAACAGGTTCAGCCGGCGGAACAACCGGAGCAGCAACAGGCTCAACCGGAACAACAGGCTCAACCGGAACAACAGGCTCAACCGGAACAACAGGCTCAGCCGGAACAACCCTCACCGGCGGAACAACCGGAGCAGCAACCTGCCTCGCCTCATACGCCCTTCCCGCTGCTTCCCCGAAACTACCCATTATGCGTACTCGCCAGGCAGCAACTTACGTGCCGCCGTAGTCGCTATCTTTTCAGGGGCAGCGCGCAGACCAGCCAGGATACGATCCTGCTCAGCCGCATCCGCTTGAGTCTTCGCCGCGGTCGCTTGGCGACGCTCCGCTGCTAACCGACCCAACTCCGCAGCCATCTCTTCGTTAATCGGACTCTGGCTTTGCTCCAGGTTTTGAGCCGGCGTCGCTGCCAACTTAAACAAGTCTTCGCCGCCCGCACCCGCACTAAACTTGGCCGACTTCTCGTAGTTGGCACGAGCAACCTCTTTGGCGTAGGCTTTTTCCGCTTTTGCTTCCTCGCGCGCCTCCATTGCCGCGATCATCTCATTGATTTGGTCGCGGCGCTCCTTGGCTTTAATCGGGTCACCACCTGATTCTGTTGGGCTACTGGCCACGACTACCTCCCTGCGGTTGCTCCGCCTGTACCTGCTGCTGAAGTTTTGCCATATCGACTCCCTCCTTCAACTTGTCAATCGCGGCGTTCAGCTTGTCAACGCGCTCAGAGTAAAACTGTAAGTCGTTCATGTGCTTGTACCACGAAGGCGACATTTTTTCCTCGTCCTCGGCGCGGTCAAGCATCTCTTCCATGTAGCTAACGTTCAGCGTAAGCGTCTTCGTGAGGCGCATAATCTGCATTACCGTCGCAACAGTCGGGGGCGGCTTCTCATCCGTCGCCTTGTACATTGCCTCACCCAACTTGTATACACCCTCGGCTCGCTGGGCGACACCCTCTTGGAGTAACGCCAACTCTGCGTCTTCATCCGACTCGGTGACTGCGTCAGCCTCGGTAGTTTCGGGCGCGGGCTTCTTTCCCTTCCGAGATTCGGCCAGCGCCATAATCTTACGGGTAAGTGCCGCGGGCAATACCAACTCTGGCCCCTCTTCACCTACAATGATCTCTTCTTCGCCACCCTTACCTGCAACACCACCCTCGGCGTACCGTCGATGGATAGCTGGTACATGCGACTGCGAGGGTGCCACCGGAAGGTCATATGTGATGGGGGATGGTTTAAGTGGGTGTTGTCTCTCTGATTTCATTTCTTCGTCATAGAGGTTAATGGTATCGGCCGCCTCAACCTCTTCCGCCGCAGCAACAACAGTCGGAGGCACCACGACTTCGGCCGCTGGCTCAGGCTCAACAACCGGAGTCGGCTCGACCTTGGCAGGCTGATCCGGTCGCGCGTAATGCTCTACACGAAACCCTGGCCAGGCCTCCACAGACGTCGGCTTGACTAATTCGTCTACCGTCTGTTTCTCTGGTGCGTCCGCTGCGGCCCAACCGGTGGGCACCTCGAAGGTGGGTAGCATATCGCCTTCTTCGACCGCGCCAAACTCTTCGGGTAGTACGACGGCACCCGAATCGTCTGGCACTAACTGATCCGCAGTTAGCCAACTGATAGGACCGCCTTCATCACCCGGAGTACCTACGCCCGTACGACTGATTTCTTTCTCAAGGATATACTTCTTGACTGCGGGCAAGTCGACGTCTGCTATAGGTAGCCATTTACCGTCATCAAAGACACGCAACTCACCCGTCTTATTGTTGCGGAGAAACGAGTCCTTATCCCCTTCAATCCCCGCACCGATAATCTCCACCGGGGGACGAGATGCCTTGTCGAGCATCGGCTTAGTCACGTAGTCATCACCGAGCTTATAATACTTATCGTCAATAGTAACAGCCTCGTTCGGTACACCAACTGTATCGTAGAAATTCGCTATTACCGCGTCCTCCGGCGAGACCGCGTCCTCACCGACTGGCCGACCCGCGGCCCGCTCAGCCTGGGTGCTCGGTGCTTCCCGCTCACCGAAGAACTGCAACTTCTCAATCTCATTAGCCTGAACCAAGACGGACTTGCCATCCTTAATGATCCGCACAGAACCCAACGGGTCCGCAGCGTGAAACTTCTGCCGCTCGTAAGGGGTCGACTTCTCGTCGCCCTTCAACTGAACACCCACGTACTTGTGGGTACTTGAGTTACGAACAGGACCGTAGTTACCCGGACGACGCTTCGACTGACGATGCCAAGCCATAACCGCTTTAATGTCGTCACCGCCCTCTCGGTAGCTGGTAACCGTCCCATCCGCACCAACCGTGGCACTCCCTAAGTTGAAATACCCATGGTCCTGCGCCCAAGCACGAATCCTCGGGTCGTTCACCATCTTACCGACACGCAACCGCTCGTTCTCCTGCTTCGGTATGTTGTCGTGGTATGCTTTCTTCGCGAGAAGATAACTCTCAGTGTTGATCTTATCTGCTTCAAGCTGACGAATACGGTCGCGGGCTACGCCCGGCTCGACCACCTGGTGGTATCCAACCACCTTCGCCTGCAATGTGTCAACGTCAGTAGTCAAACCGTCGACCATCGCCGCCACAGCCTCGTCCGATGGCGCACCTGGTCCTGTCTGGCGTACCGCTGTTTCTGCCTGCGCAGCCGTTGCTTTCAACGCAGCCGTCTGACTCGCGTAATCTTGCTTAATACGCGCAACGTACTTATTTTTTGCGTTGTACTCATCAAGTATGTTCATCAGCCCGACGTTTGTATAGGTGGCGTCGGGAGCATCAATCCCCACCCACTTCGCTACATCAGTCACGCCGTCATCGTCGGTGAAGAATCGGACGTACTCCCCTCCTGGGTCAGCCGCTTTTATTATCTCGCGAACTGTCTGAGGAAACTGCGGCGAATCAGGATCATAGTTCGCCTCGATACTTAGGGGGGTCTCAATTAACGTCTTAATACCCGCGGAAAAGGCATCTGATGGTCGCCCCCCTTTCCCCCTCAAACGTATGTTGTCCTTTGCATCGAGAACCATCGCACCCCACCGCTGGCCCCACTTACTGACGAACTTCTCTTGAGCACTCAACTGCGCCTTCACTAAATCAATCTGACCCTTGTACACCTCACGCTTATCTTTCCCCCTCTCCTCCAATGCGGTCTTCCACGCACCTGTGTTGATTTTCTGCAGGTCGATCTCTGCACGAAGTCGCTCACGCAGGAGTAGCGCATCAGTTCGCACCTTACCCATCTCGTGCTTACGCATAAGCTCAAGCAGCTCATTCTGACGTTTCCGCCAGTAGGGATCAGTCGTAGGTGTTTTGCCCGAAGCCCGACCGCCACCGCCGCCGCCACCCAGTGGTGAGGAAACAGCCGCTGCCTGCAACATCAGCGCGTAAAGAGATTCAAGACCCATGATTCATCCTACTGTTAGGGCGTGTAATTAATCGGCGTCCCGGTGGGCGTGGCCAAATCCGGTAACTCCCATTGACCCTGCACTCGCTGTCTCGCATCCCAAGCAGCCGTAGCCGCCTGCACCTTCGCTGCTTGGGCCTCCTGCCCCTCTTCCCATGCTTGTTGATACCAGGGAGTGGTATACACAGACGGCGAGTAAGTCGCCAAACCAGTCAACGTCTGTGCGGCTAACGCTGACTTACCCGCTACCTCAGTGGCCCCGATGTTACCCATCTGCACCGCCTCGTTCGCTTTCGCCGCGCCTATCTGCATCAAAGAAGCCGCCTGGGTATCCGGTGTACCAGCCACAATGTTTCGGTCAGTTGACTTCGCTTGGTACTCTTTCTGTGCGTCAATCTGCTCAGCCGAAGAGGCCGTCTTCGCCGCAACGTCCGTCTTGTTCGACTGAATATCAGACAACGCCTCCGTAATGGCACCGCTGCTACCAAAACCCGCCGCACCTATATGACGGCGCATCGAAACCTCGACGCCCCGAGTCATCGCGTCGTAACCAGTCAAAGCAGACCGCATAACCTCGCGCTTCTGAGCCGCACTCAAACCAACGTAGTTGTCATCGTCCAGCCGCTTACCAGCAGCCAACGCCATCTCACGGCGCATACGCGCCATCGGAGTGTTCGCCGCAGCCCTCGCCGCGCGACGCTGCGCCGCAGCCGCCTTCTTCGCCGCCTCTGCCTGCCGATTCGCCGCGGCAGTCATACCTGCGTAGGAAATGCCGGCAGCAATGAGCATCCCGCCACCGACGATTAGTGCAGGTACGACACTAAGCGAAAGCTCCGCCGCAGCCTCTCCACCAGGGAACAGACACAGCAAATAGGCAAGCGCGAACAAACCTACGCACCAAGGACTCCGATAAACCCACGGGAAAATCAAGTACACACAGAACTCCTTGCCCAAGTATATCGCATTGTTACAACAGAGTCAGCACACGAGCGCCCCGGATACCGAACGACACGCAGTTTGTCAGGGTGAAGTGACCCGTATTCTGCATCTCTTCCCCAACGCGACCGATAATCTGCATCCACATCGGCTCAGACCGAACAGACTCAATCCGACAATAAACCGATAACTCGTGAAACCCCTTCGTCACCGTATCCGTCAAGTAAGACAAATCCCAATGAAGCGACGCGTGACCCGCACTATCAACGTAGCGCGGGTTGCCTGAGTGCGGGCCTTCCTTGTCATCCTCTACAGTTTCGTCCTCGCCACCCTCAATAACCGCGTTGTTACCTGGATACGCGCCACCAGGACTAATCGGATGAAACATCGACGGCGGTAAGTACCTACGCGTTGACGGCACCAGACTACCATCGACGGCGCAGATAATCGCTGCCTCGGGACCGACACGCCAAAAGTCTTTCTCTATATCAGCCGCCCAACCAGACCAACGATTAGTCGTCATAAATACCGTCCAGTGAATCAGCGTGGCCGACGCGTCGTACGGCTGGTACCAACGCAACGAGCAGCCAGGCACGACAAACCACTTGTCAGGGTCCGTTGAATCAAACTTCTCATTGTCCGGCGTAGGTACGCCGTTAGCGTAAATCGTAGTCGTCTTACGCATACCCTCCGCCCGAGCCAGCGCCGCCTGCTCGCGCATAATATGCGTCTCGTCAATCGTGAAGTCCCCGGCGAGATTCGTCGAATCAAGTCGGCCGTTAGCCTCCGACATGATGCCTAACTGTGGTGAGTGGGAATGAATGTTATTCGTGTGCTGGTTAGGGTCCAGCTCAGATGAATCCCGGTACTTCGTCGATGGGTGTATCTCAGCCATAACTACCTCACTTCTTTAGCTTTAACGCCATTAAACTACTGCGACCCCAGTAAGTACGAACCATACCAATCGCATCTCTCGGTGTGCTGTATCGGGTCTCAACGTCACTCGTATCTGCCTGATGAAAGCCCGGAGCCGTTGAGCTGCAAAAGACACCCAACTTCTTAATGTCGAGGTTGCGACCCTGAATAACGAAAAACAACGGCACGTTGCAGAACTGCCAAAGGTTGCTCGTCTGCCGCGCACGTAGATCAATGCGACCGGGCGGACCCATAGAACCTGTGTACGGATCTTCCCGCGCCGCGACATCCGCCTCAGTCTTACCCTCAAAGCCGCCTGGGTGTAGATCAATCTTGACTCTTTCGCCCGACACACTATCGCACATGTACCAGGGTGACCGACCGAACCAGTTGTAGTGGTTCACCCACGCCGGCCGAAAGTCTTTCACAATCGTCCAGTCTGATCCGTCGTGGTAACCAATCGCGAAAGCAGAGAACAAATCCAGGTACTTATGCGGCTGGTCGAAGTTAAGACCCTCATCCCAATAGGTCCAAAAGGATGGATCTAAACTCTTCATAAACTCCGATTTCTCGGGGTAGATAGCGCGTAGGAATACATCCGCCTGCACAATCAAAATATCGTCGGTCGTTAGATGCAGGTTACTCGTCCCCGTCTCGTCAATCTCCAGCTTCGTAATCGTGCCGGTAGACTTCGCATCGTCCAACTGAAACCAACCGGCACCGTTAGTCGCGTCCGCGAAGGGCTGCTTCCACCCAGCAGTTCTCGATGTTACGACATGGTTTGAGCCGTTGACGAGCGTAGGTGAGTGTGTTGTGGTGCCGCCAGGCCAACCAGGCCATCGCGCGTTGGACCAACCCCTCGACCAACCAATCCCACCGTCATCTGCGTTAATTTCCGGTATGATAGACGCTCGCTTCATGTAGGCGACCTTACTCGGGAGATGCGTGTTCGGTAGCGAATGACGCAACACGTCGGCACTATCAACTGTGTTGAAGCGGTCGCGCAGTAACTCAGCCGTCTGAGTGTGGAGCGTGTCGTGGTTCAGCAACATCTCCGTCGTGAAGTCAGGGATTGTCTCCAAAGTCGAGCGACCATCCGTTACCGGGGGCGTGTTCGGTAAGTCCAAACAAAGCAACCTACGGGTGAACACACCGATATAGTCTCCGTGTGTGCGTGTCTTAAACTCGTGCGCAGGTAACCGACGAGCTACAATCTCAACAACATGAGCACCCGGAGAAACCGGAACTGCCGCACCAAACCGCAACGCCATCACCTCGGGACCAGGTGCCGCCGCAGCAAACCACGGCAACTTTTGGCCCGGTATCGCCTCCCACGCTTCAAAAGAAACCCTCTTCGCTTGCGCGCGGGCAGCCTTGCTCTGTGCCTTATCGAACCCTGACTGCACGCCCAACGCAAACGCCTCCGACTCATCGTAAGTACCTGTAATCGTACTCGTTATGATACGACCGTCAACACGTAGCGCAAACTGCACGTTTGCCGGATGACCCCCGCGAGACCTGTGATGCCAACCACCAAGACCCGGATAGTCCTTCTCTCTCGCCACACTCGCCTCGAACAAAGGGTAGCCGTAAGGCGTGTCATCGGTAGGCCATTTGTTCTTGTCATGCTTAGTGGGGTCAAATGGATCAACACCTAACGCGTTCGCTTCGCTCGGCTCATGGAAGCCCTGCCAAACATACTGGACGTACCCCGTTAGCCATAGAACAGACGTGCCCGTCTCAGGCTCGACCGTCAAAGCCGGCCCCGCGTTCGTGCCGTTATCCACAGCAACCCAACCACCGTTATTGGGTACGATAAACGGCGTCAATGTGCCATCATCCGTTGGGTAGTGAGTCCGAAACGTATCACCATCTTCCTCGACAAAGTTCGGTGTCAGTACGGTCTTATCCAACCCCGCCCCGCCAAAGCTCAAATCACACTCAACTGACGCGTAGTAAGGTATGTAGTACGCGCCCTGAGCAACAGTCACGTTGGTCTTCATGTCAGACGCGTCGAAGTTAGTTGCGTCTATCTGACCGTCAGCAAGCTCCTGTGCGGGCGAAAAGTCCGCGTTCAAGTCTTCGGGGTCAAGAACGTCCCGAGTACGCAACCGGCGCTTGGGGAAAATATGAGGCATATCGTTATCCTAAGTGTCGTTTCTGCGTGGTACACGACCCAAAGGCTGACCCTGGGTAGCAACACTCGTGTCAAAGGCAAAGGCAGCTAAGTGCATCCGGCCAAGCTCGTCACCCGAGTCGGGGTGAGGGTCACCTACAAGCTCAATCTCAAACGCCCACGACGTGACGTTCTGCAAACCTACAGGCAACTCGCGCCAAAAGAGTCGAGGATTATGCGTCTTCGCCTGACCAACAACTGCGCGACCAGCAACATCCGACACGATACTCGACCCGCGATCAACACCTACCAACCGAACATCCGTCATCTCATTTACAGCTACCCACGAACCCTCTTTGTAGATGCGAACCGTCGCATAACCATCCCACGCATCCAGCATCCCGATGTACATGGACCGAACATGTGCGGGCAACAACCCTTCTTCGGAGAACCGAAGCCACCCCGAACGATAAATAATCGACCTCGGCGGGGCGTAGTAGTCCGACGTTTGGCGGTTCATCACGAACACGCGAGAGAAGTCAAGCTGCTGACCGGCTACGATCCCGCCTTTCGGACCCACCGAAGACTTCTGCGTAATATCGTACTCGTGAACCAGGTCAGTACCAATCGCCAACGTGTAGCCACGCCAGTCGTCCGTCACACACGTATCTGCAATGTGAAGTCCCAACCGCTGACGCCGCCAAAAATGTCCGTCAAACGTGAGAATGAGGTTGTTGTGTACTGACCCCGCTGGAGCCAACGCGCAACGATACTCACCTGAGTCCGCATCCACCGAAGCCGTCGCCATACGCAGCCGAGACCGGTTGACGTGACGACGCATGATCGAATCAATCGGGGCACTCAAACGCTGAATGTTACCCAGCTCACGCATACCGTAGAACCCGTCACGGCCTAACCAAATCAACGTGCCATCACGCAAAGCACCAATAGAGTTTGGCGCGACGCACCCAATACCCTGAGACAACGGCACAGGATTGCTGAAGTCAGCCAACGAGTAGACTGTCTTCTCGGTAAACGCCAGCAGGACTCCCCGGTGGTCAATCAAGCCAGTAATCTCTGCACCACCACTATCAGGGAACACAAAGTCGTTACGCGAAAACGTACCAGCAAACCCCGGCTCGGAACGGCGGACAATGCCGGGCTTCGCCGGAGTGTTACCAATCACCAGTCGGCCCTGATGAGCCGCGGCAACACGGAACACGGGTACCCGAATAGTCGGCTCCCACTGACTACCTAAGTCTGAGTCACTGTGGTTGTCGCCGTAAACCAGTTGCGTTGAGCCAGGCACGCGAACCAACAGCCGTGGCGTCTTGTCTACGTGAAGCGTATCCGGTGTACGATAGATATGCGTAGCCACTGCATGAGACGGGGCGCTGCCACCAGTACGCACAATAAAGCGACGCGTTAAATCATCGACACTCGCACCACTCGGTGGGTTTTCCTCCTCACTCGCCTGAAACCCGTAAGGGTCTGCCTGACTGGCGCGAAGAATGATCGGCGAGGACGCAGCCGAGAAGGGCGATAAGTTACCGTAAACGTCCTCGTACTGAATACGGTAGTACCACGTACCCGACAACAACGAACCGGACTCACCCGATAAGTCCTCACCCGCCGTACCGATGCGCCCAGGCCACGAGTAGCCGTACCCATTGGGAAAGAACTTCTGCAACTCGGTGAACGGCACTGCCTCTGGCCCAAGTACCTCTGGCGGGGACGGCTTCGCGTCAAAGCCCAAGGGAACAACGTTACCGTCAAACGAAATAACCCTTGCCGCGTCAATGCCATTCGTCCAGATCACCCGATCTTGAAGCAGCACGTACTGGTCAGGGAAGGTGGCCCGAGTCGTGTCGCTCAAACCTGATAGCAAAACCTCATCAGCCGTCTGTGTCGTTGACTGGTCTCCGAGAAACCGAAGCAATCGACCACCAAACCGATACAGCAGGATAGACGCTGAACCCGAGTTTAGTGATGCAAAGAAGATACTATGAGGCCGCTCCGTATTCCAGTACCGGTCGTTCTGTATTAGCGTACCGGCTCCCGCGCGAACAACATCAGTGACGTTATCTACAACCAAAGATGGTCGCGCCCGTGTGCCCGTACGAAGAATGGCTGGACCAACAATGCTTTTCAGCGTACCCGATAGGGTTAGCTCAAGGTTCTGAACCAAGTAAGCTAACGAAGCCGGGTTATATTCAGTCCGAGTTTCCCCTGGCTGAATGATAATCTTACGCGTAATCTGCTGTGTCGGACCAGCCACTATCTACCCTCGTTACATAGAGACTTGGTAATCTTTTTCCTTCCAAGCCTTTGACACGATACTCGCACAACTGGCGACCTCTTTCAGACGAGGTACCGACTTATAAACGCGTGCGCGCCAAGCCATGAACTTCTCTCCGTCCCAAGGCTCGGGCAACGCGTACATCAGTTTTGACGCCTGCTTAACCGCTTCTTCGGGGTCTTCAATGACGGCCGACGCGTTCGACTTGCGAAGCAACTTCTTCGGGGGCAACCACCCCGCCTTCTCTACATCGTAAACCCAACCCTCGGGCATCCAGTTGTAAACCGTGCGATGCTCAACATCCCCGCTCACAAACTCAACACCGTTCTTAGTCATCAAAGTCGCGGTCCACGACTCCTTGCTAATCGGGTGACTCAGTATACTGAGAACAATAGCCTCCTCACACTGATTGACCAAAGTGCGTCGGTGCATCGCACCACCCAACTTCGGTCGAGGAATCGCTAAAAGGGATGGGTAAAGAACTTTCTCTGACATGCTCACTCCTTACTTGTGTTCTCCCCTCGGGAATCGAGAGGGCCGACCAAGTTAATCTTCAAGAGGTACAGAACTAAATGTACCGTAACGACCACGACCTGAGTAACCCGTCAATGGTACAGGCTCGACAATACCACCAGGATTGCCATACTTCTGTCGATAAAGCCGCACCAGCTCCTGATAACGAGCCAAGTGCTGAACAGCGCCTAACTGATCGTTACCGTCCAGCATACTGATGTAGTGCAGCGCCATCTCCATCAGCGCAGGTATGGCATCTCGCTGGATCGGTGCTGTGTCCTGGTCGTCGATATACTTGCGGGGCAGGCGCAGCACCCGAAAGTCCAGCTCGTAATAGTCATCCTGGTGAGGGTAAACACTCCAAGCATAGTAGCCTGTGCTGTGCTTCATCGGTCGGTGATAGTCGTACAACTGGTCACCATTCCACACCACTCGCGCACTGTTAATGCCCTTCGTGCCGGACGCAAAATCAATACCTGACGGAGCAGTAATACCCGCCGTGGTTAGCCCTGCAACATGGTCGAACGTTGGCTCAACCTCGCACAGTAAATAGTAACGCTGGTTCGTCTCAGTGCCGTTCATCGCGCCATGACTGCCATCGTTAGACAAGTGAGTCACGTAGTACCGAATCCGCATACCCGTGTGACCGTACCGCTTTTTCGTTGAGTCACCAAACCCCAGCATCGCGTCCAGGTTCGTCGCTGAAAGCACCAACGCACCACCAATACCCTGCGAGATAACAGTCACCGGCGAAGGTGCGCTCTCCCACGTAGGGTCATGGATACCACCAAATCGGTTCACACCAACCACCGAAGTTGCAGTCGGCTCATAGCACCAAGAGAGCTTGTCCTCGTTGTCTGGTGTCTCGTGACCCCCAGGCGTGACCAAAGGTGACTGCTGCCAAGCTAAGTCTCTGCGGCCCCAAACATACGTGTAGCAAACACCCCAGGTACCCGACCGTAACGTATTGCTCTCATGCCACTTATACTCAGGTACCGTCGGTACGGTAGCCGGCGGGCTTGTCGTAGGTGGCGGAGACATCGACCCCTCCGGCGCAGGAAAACCAGCATCCGGGTCACCCCCGCCGGGGGCTGGTAGATACATTCGTGGCATAGACCCACCACGATTCTTGGCTCGCTGAGTCTTACTCGACGGGCCTGTTTGAGGTAGCGGTATTGAAGTAGTCGCAGGCGTAGCCGGAAGAGGAGCAATCGTTCCCGATAATCCACCCAAACCCCCAAGCACAACCGCCGAACCACCGGTAGCGCCGGTGGTTGGTGTCGCAGGAGGGGCAACCGTACCGCCCACACCGCCGATTCCACCACCCCACCCATCAGGTGCTACGGCACTCGTATCAATCGACCCTTCGGTCGTCGCTATACCCGCGTTCGGTGCTACAGAGTCACCACTCGCCTCGATCACCTGCGGCGGCTCTGTAGGTGCGGGCAACTGAAAATGACGGCCACGCCACATCCGGTGAGGCCGACCAGTGCTATTGCCCTGAAAGTCCACCATGTCCTGCCGATAGGCACCCGCTGTGTCCATCTTCCATATCTGCTGGCGAGACCCGTCATAGATGCGAGCAGGCTCAAGCAACTCCATGACGTCGTCCCGAACGAAAAACTC
>Ga0209337_1001357_pt1 | contig 18662 bp, 18 predicted proteins | sample LinPmetageLP53_FD_184044 | JGI IMG/M metagenome (GOLD analysis project Ga0209337, IMG submission 184044) | Marine viral communities from the Pacific Ocean - LP-53 (SPAdes) (version 2) | ecosystem: Environmental > Aquatic > Marine > Oceanic | place: Pacific Ocean | collected 2010-02-08 | reverse complement strand
TTAAAGCTTTACAAGAACAACAGGTTATAATAGAAGCTTTAGAAAAACGTATAGCTGATCTAGAAAATCAATAGATCTATTCAAACAATCACATATTTATATAAAAAGGAATTCTAATGGCACAAAACGTTGCAATATGGCCAGGATCATCATCTTTCTTTGGTGGTGATACACCATTTGGATTATATGATATAGATTCTCAATTTCAATCTGATGCAGAAAAAGTAGCAGATTGGTGCGCTAAACGTATGGGATATCCTATTAATGACATTGAATTACAACCTATCAATTTTTTTGCATGTTTTGAAGAAGCCGTATCCGAGTATGGTGCTCAATTAAACACGTATAATATTCGAGATAACATGTTAAACTTATATGGTGCTAGCACTTCTAGTAATTTAACTGGTCAAAAAGTATCACCTAATTTTGGTGGATTAATTGAATTAGCAGAAGAATATGGAACAGAAGCCGGTTCTGGCGGAAATGTCACTTATTATACAGGGTCAATAGCCGTTACTGCTAGTCAACAAGTATATGACTTTACTGACTCATCAGTTACCACATTAGAATCAGGAACGCCGGGTACAGATGCTATAGAAATTAAACGAATATTTCATGATCCACCTCCAGCAATTGTAAAATATTTTGATCCATTTGTTGGTACTGGATTAGGTTCACAAAATTTAATGACTGAATTTGGATTTGGTGGCATGTCACCAGGAGTATCATTTATGATGATGCCTATTTATGCTGACATGTTGCGCATGCAGGCAATAGAATTTAATGATCAGATACGTAAATCTGCATATACATTTGAATTAATTAATAATAAAATTCGTATATTTCCAATACCAAATGGAACCAATTTTAAAAATGTATATTTTCAATACATTAAAAAATCAGATCGAAGTGCTCCACTAAAAGGAGCATCAGGTACTATATCTGATTATTCAAATGTTCCGTATAATAATGTAATTTATTCAAATATTAATGATGTTGGTAAACAATGGATTCGTAAATATGCATTAGCATTATCTAAAGAAATGTTAGGATTTGTTAGAGGTAAATATTCTGCAATACCAATACCAAATGCAGAAGTTACATTAAACGGCTCTGACCTTTTATCGGCTGGACAAGGCGAAAAAGAGGCCCTTATAACAGAACTTAAAGAGACTCTTGATACAATGTCACGGCAAGCTCAATTAGAACGTAAACAGGCGGAATCAGATGCAATGTTACAGCAAATGAACAAAATTCCGCTTAAAATTTATATAGGATAAAAATGGCATTATTTGGCTCAGCAAGAGATGCAAGTTTAGTTAGATCTATTAATCGAGAAATAATCAATCGATATATAGATACTGAAATTGCATTTTACAAATTAAGCTTAAATGATACTAAAGCTAATATGTATGATGAGGCAGATAGTAAAATATATTATTCGCCAATGCGTATTAACTGTTTAGCATTAAAAGAAGAAAAAACATATACGGGAGAAGATGCATATGATTCTACTAGAATTGGAGAATTTGCATTTTTACGTGATGATTTAAAAGTAAAAAATATTATTATTGAAGAAGGCGATGTTTTAGAATGGGATAATGAATTTTATGAAATAGATGGTGTAGGGGCTTCTCAATATTGGACAGGTAGAAATCCAGATACTGATTTTAGTGCAGATGAGCGTGGTGAATTCGGATTATCAATCGCGGTTAAAGTAACAGCTCATGTAACGCGTAGAAATCGATTAAATATTCAAGAAGTAAGATCTGGTATTAATAGATCTAATAGTATTCCTAGGAACTTGTAATGGCTAAAAAAGAATTAAAACAGACATATAGTAGTTTTTCTCGAGATACACAAATTAATCGAGCAGATGAAACGCGGCGAGATAATGATATTATAAAGACACCGAAATGTACTATTGAAGATGTTGATTGGGCAATTATGTCATATATACAAGATATAATTAAACCACAAATATCAGAAAATGGAAATCTTATTGATGTGCCTATTATGTACGCAAATGGAGAAAAATGGGCACAAGTACAATCAAAAGGCTACATGCGAGACCGTAAAGGTAAAATAATGACCCCGGTAATTACAATACGAAAAAATTCTATTACAGAGCGTGAAATGTTAAAAAAATTAGATGTTAATCAGAATCCAGATGGGAATGCTCAGGTATTACAGAACAAGCATACTAAAATAAATCGATATGATCGATTTTCAGTACAACAAGGAGCAAAACCTGTAAAAGAATTTTATGTAGCAGCAATTCCAGAATATATAGATGTCGCGTACGAATTATTATTATGGACTGAATATACAGAACAAATGAATTCGTTAATAGAACAAATAATGCCTACTGGAGGTTTTGCCTGGGGCACGACTTGGAAATTTCCAACCTTTATACAAGACTATACATTTGAAACATTAAATGCTACTGGCGAAGATCGTATAGTAAGAGCAACTTTACCATTAATGTGTAAAGCAACATTATTAATGCCAGATGAATTGCGCCGATCTACCTTACAAAAACAATATTCAGTTAAACGTATATCGTTTGGAAATGAATATGAATCAGATAATACAAATACAACAGATACACCTAATGGTGGATATTAAATAGGAATAAGTTATGTCAGAATTAAAAAAATTTACACAGGAAGAATTAGATCAAATTGAACAATTGCAAAATCAAAACAATCGATTAATTTTTGATTTAGGTCAAACAGAAATGCAAATACTTTTATTAACTAAAGAACTTGAAAAATTGCAAGAATCAAAAAATAATTTGCAAATACAATATTCAAATTGGCAGACTACAGAAAAAGATTTAGTTGGCAAATTAAATGAAAAATATGGTAGTGGAACTTTAGATATTGAAACTGGTGAGTTTATCCCAGAAAATTGATTGTTTGACAGTTCATATTAATATTTATAAGAAATATAAAAAGAGGAATCACTAATGGCTGAAAAAATTGTATCACCAGGCGTCTTTACTAACGAAGTCGACCAATCATTTTTACCTGCCGGCGTCGCATCAATAGGTGCTGCGGTCGTAGGACCGACTTCAACTGGTCCAGCAAATATACCAACAATCGTATCAAGTTATTCAGAATTTGTCCAAATATTTGGAGGAAAACTAGAATCTGGATCCGGAGCAACACGTAATTCATATAAGTATTTAACAAATTATGCAGCCCAAGAGTATTTAAAATACGCTGATACATTAACAGTTGTTAGAGTATTATCAAGTCTATCAAGTGAAGCTCAGGCAATTGTATCATCTTCTGCAACAACAGGAAATGCTACTGCAAGAGCAACAGTTACTTTAGCAGCTCAATTACCAACAGCATCTGTTCATGAAATATCAATTAATGGAATAGATTTTGTTCCGGTACTTTCATCATCATTATTTGATGATAGTTCTACAGAAAAATATTTTAACTTAGGAACTACAGTTGATGAAATGGGAGCTAATTTAGCAATTGCAATAGCAGCTGCATCAGCAACTACAAATGTATCAGCATCTTATCGAGCCAGTGCTAATGAATTAGTATTATCAGGATCTCAGGCAGGAACAGTTGGTAATGTTGCAATTGCAACTAGTTCAGCAGCTGGAATGGGAGTTGGAGTAGCAGGTCAACCATTTTTAATTCCAACATCAGCGGTATTAACAGGTGGTACTAATACAACAACATCAGGTAATTGTTTTACATTAAAAACATTATCACATGGTGCTGATCAAAACAGTACGGGTCCATTAGGTACTAATAATTTATTAAAATCTGGTTCGGAAAATAATATACGATGGGAAGTTAATAATGTTAATAATTCCAAAGGTACGTTCCAATTATTGTTACGTAGAGGTGATGATACTGATAAACGTAAAACAATTGTAGAACAATACAATAATGTGACATTAGATCCAAATTCATCAAATTATATTGCTAAAGTAATAGGTGATCAAAATGCTACTTATAATGCTAACGGAACTGATCCATATATTGCATATACTGGTGATTATCCAAATCGTTCTAGATATGTACGTGTAACAGTTAATCAAACAACATTAAATTATTTAGATGAAAATGGCCAAGTAAGAGATGGATCATTATCTGGATCTTTACCATCTGCCGTATCTGGAGCATTTGGCGGCGGATCAGATGGTACTGTATCACATCCGAGAGCATTTAATGAAAATATCGCAAATGATAATTCTCAAGGTATTACATTTACAGCCGGCGGTAATACAGAATATATTGATGCAATTCGATTATTAAAAAATCAAGATGAATATGACATTAATATATTATCATTGCCAGGTCTAGTAGATAGCCATGCCAATCATGCACCTGTTATAACAGAAGCAATTAATATGGTAGAAGATCGTGGAGATTGTTTTTTAATAATAGATCCTGTAGCACATGGAGAAACTAGTTTAGCTAATGTTACTGCTAAGGCAGAATCTAGAGATTCAAATTATGTTGCAGAATATTGGCCATGGATAAAAATACCTGATGCCGATTTGGGTCGTAATGTATGGATACCAGCTTCAACAGTAATACCTAGTGTATATGCATTTAATGATAGAGTAGCTGCTCCATGGTTTGCACCTGCAGGTTTAAATAGAGGTGGAATTGATATTGCAGTTCAGGCAGAACGTAAATTAACGCATGCTAATAGAGATACTTTATATGATTCAAATGTGAATCCAATTGCAACGTTCCCTAATGCAGGTGTTACTGTATTTGGACAGAAAACGTTACAAAAGAAAGCCTCGGCATTAGATAGAGTAAATGTACGTAGATTATTAATAGCTGCTAAGAAATTTATTGCATCATCTACTAAATTTTTAGTATTTGAACAAAATACATCAGCTACTAGAAATAGATTTTTAAGTATTGTTAATCCATATTTTGAAGACATACAACAAAGACAAGGTTTATATGCATTTAAAGTTGTTATGGATGGATCTAATAATACAGCAGATGTAATTGATAGAAATGAAATGAGAGGTCAAATATTTATGCAACCTGCTAAGACAGCAGAATTTATTGTAGTTGACTTTAATATTCTACCAACTGGTGCATCATTTCCAGAATAAAATCTGAAAACATGATATTTATATAAAAGAGGAATAAAAGATGGCAGAATTACTTGACCCGAGCGAATTATTTTATACAGCATATGAACCTAAAATGGCCAATAGGTTTATTATGTACATTGAAGGAATACCTTCATATCTTATAAAGGCTGCATCACGTCCATCATTAGATCAAGGAGAAGTTATTCTAGATCATATTAATGTTGAACGTAAATTAAAAGGTAAAACTAGATGGCAAGATGTTACTGTAACGTTATATGATCCAGTTGTACCATCAGGAGCGCAGGCAGTTATGGAATGGGTACGGTTACATCATGAATCTGTTACTGGTAGAGATGGTTATTCAGATATGTATAAAAAGGAAATTACATTTAACTCTTTAGGACCAGTTGGTGATAAAGTTGAAGAATGGACTTTAAAAGGTGCATTTATATCAGCAGCAACATTTGGTGATATGGATTGGGCAACAGAAGATCCTGTACAGATTGAATTAACTCTAAAATACGATTACGCAATATTACAATTTTAAAATATACTTCTCTCCCGAAGTTGCGAGGTAAGGGCGTCATTAATTTGGCGTCCTTTCTTACACTTAACATATTTATATTAAATAAAAGTTATTAAAGGAATATTATGTCAGAAAAAGTTAACGATGATTATCCAAAAACTCAGTTATCGGATCAACAATTAAAAGATATTGCGATTGCAAAATATGAAACAGGTGCAACAGACTCAACACAGACGTTTGATTTCCCAACTGAAATAGTTGAATTGCCAAGTAAAGGAAAATTATATCCAGTAGATTCTCCATTACATTCTGGTACAATTGAAATGAAATATATGTCTGCCGTAGAAGAAGATATACTTACTAATGAATCATTTATTAAGCAGGGTATTGTATTAGATAAATTATTTAAAGCTTTAATAGTAACACCAATTAATTATAATGATTTATTGTTATGTGATAAAAATGCAATAATGATAGCTGCTCGTATTTTAGGATATGGCAAAAATTATGAGATAACAGCTACAAATCCAAAGACCGGTGAAAAGCATAAGGTTACTGTTGACTTAACTAAATTAAATGAAACTGAAATCGATCGGTCTGTGCATGCAAATGGTAAAAATGAATTCGAATTCGAATTACCAGCTAGTAAACGAAAAGTTACATTGCAATTATTAACTCAAGGTGACCAACGTAAAATAGATGCTGAACTTAAAAATTTAGCTAAATTAAAACGTAATGCTACATTAACTACTACATTAAAATATGTTATTATAGGATTAGATGGAAATAAAGATTTAACAGAAGTTCGTAAATTTATTGAAACAGAGTTATTGGCAATCGATTCTCGCGCAATACGCAAATACCTTAGAACTGTAACTCCAGAAATTAATTTAACAATAGATGTGCCAGATGGAGAGTCTGGCGATACATTTCAATCTCCGGTTACCATCGGACTGGACTTTTTTTGGCCTGACGCCGAGCTATAAATTACACGTAGCAAACCAAATATTTGATTTAACATACCATAGTAAAGGATCGTTTACATATACTGATGTACGTAATATGCCAGTACATATGAGAATATATTATATACGCAAGCTTAATAAATTATTAGAAGACCAAGCTAAAGAACAGGAAAAGGCTACCAGCCAGATGAGATCAAAGTCCAAATCTACACCCCCAAGAATGAAACGTTAATCATATTTATTAAAAAGGATAATACTGTATGGCAATAAATAAATTTGAAAAGCAGGCTCTAAAGGAAATTAATCGAAATGAGCAAATTACTGAAGGATTATCCTTATCCTTATTGAAATGGTTTTTTAAGCCTAAAGTTAAAAAGGCTATGAAAAAATTAGCATCAGATGGTGATTTACAATCAACAATTATTACTTTTAACCAAAACGCTAAAAAATTAAAAGATGATATAAAAAATCATCCACGACGAGATAATCTAGATCCTGAATTAGTTGCGTTAATTAACAAACTATAAGCTATGGCAGAAAACGGCGGCACATCTGAAAATATACGAAATTTAGAGCTAGCAGCTAAACAGGCTGCATTATACAACGATGCTAGGCAAGATACTAAAGATTTAACTCGAGAGTTGCTATTAGATGAAACTAAAATTTTACAAGCAGCAGATAAACGTGTGCAAATTGCAAAAACTCAAAGAGATTTGTCACGTGAATTGAGAGAATTAGAAAAAGACAAAAAAAATCTTAGCGATGATGATTACAATCTTGCAAAAGATAATTTAGATCTTTCAAAAAGAACGTTAAAATTAGCAGTTGATAATAATAAACGTATACAAAAAACAAAAGCTGGATTAACTAGTGTTAATAACACCATGAGATCATTAGTGGATTCGGCAGAATCTTTTTTAAATGCATTACCAGGCGGCGCCGGCCTAATCAAATTATTTGGTATTGATAAATTAGCCGATTCATTTACAGATGCATTAAATGCTGCCGGTCAAGTATTTATGAATACTCGAGACATAGGTAAATCTATAACAGCTTTTTCTGGTACTCTAATGGGACTCATTAATCCATTCACTATACTTGCTGCTATAGCTGCTGGGCTAATTGCAGTGTTTATAAATTTTGAAAAGAAAGCTAAAGGCGTGGCAGACGCCACCGGCCTAACATTGCAACAATCTAAAGCATTAGTTAAAGAAGCTAAAACAGTAGCCACATCATTTGATTCGCAACTAGCTACCTCTACAGATATTCTAGAAGTTCAAAAAGCAACTGTTAAAGAATTTGGTATAGCTAATATGTTATCAGCAGAACAGGCTGGTAATGTAGCCGAAATAGGTAAGGCATTTGGTATAGGAGCAAAAGCAGCTGCTGACGTTACCAATGAATTTATGCGTATGGGAATGACCGGCTCGGATGCAGCAAATGCATTACAAGACGTATCAGCCGAAGCATTAAAAGCTGGGGTATCTGTTGGCACAGTTACTGCAGATATAGCAGCTAACGCAAAAAATGTTGCCAAATTCTTTGGAGGTAATGTAAAGGCATTACAAAAAGCTGCAGTACAAGCTGCCAAATTAGGTGTTAGTTTATCAACTATGGCAAAAGTGTCTGAAAAATTATTAGATTTTGAAAATTCAATTTCTAGTCAATTTGAATTTCAAGCATTAACTGGTAAAATGATAAACTTTGATGCTGCAAGAGAATTAGCATTAAGAGGAGATATTGCCGGCGCAACTAAAAGCATATTAGATCAAGTAGGTGGTATAGCTGAATTTGATAACATGAGTTTCTTAGCTCGTAAAAAATTAGCAGAAGCAACTGGTATGAGTGTTGATGAACTACAAAAATCATTAACAATACAAAGTAAATTAGGCGATTTAACTGCAGATCAACAAGCATCCATGGCTAATATGGGATTATCTGCTGCCCAGATAAAAAATATGAGCTCAGAAGAATTGAAAACACGTTTAGCTCAACAACAGGCAACTGATAGATTAGCCGCAGGATTTTCTGCAATGAAAGATGATTTGACTAAAGCATTGATTCCTGCGGGGGAAGCATTAGTATCATTATTTTCAATGTTGTCTCCAATACTTAAAGTAATTGGCGGTACTTTAAAAATTGCATTTTTACCTATTACAATAGCAGCTAAAGCCATGCAAATGTTACTTGATTTGGCTAGACAATTTTCAGGCGTAACAGCTGGTATATTAACATTTACTACATTAATTGTAGCTAAAAAGAAAGAAGAAGCTATTTTAAGTGCAGCAAATAATGCTCATGAATTAATTTCAAATGGATATACTCAAGCAAAATTATTTTTACAAGAAAGTTTAAATATGGCAAAACTAAAAGAAGGTGCCATTGGAGTAAAAAATATGGTAAAAACAGCCGCAGAAGGTGCTACAGTATTAGCTAAAGCAGTTGCTACTTTATTTGGATCATTTGGCGCGATACCATTTGGTTTAGGTATTCCATTAGCAATAGCAGCAGCCGGCGGATTATTTGCAATGTTTTCAAAGGCAACTTCTGTAGGTGATTTAGGCATTGATCCAAATGGCGGCCCAATAGTGGCATCACCTCGCGAAGGTGGATTATTTCAAGGTACTCGAAATGATGGTGTTTCAATGAGTCCTTCACATGGAGCAGATGGTGGTGGTGGTGGAAATGTTGCCGCGGCAATTGCTCAAACAAATGCATTGTTACGAGAATTAATATCAATGGGTACAGTTATTGAAATGGATGGGCAATTAGTAGGTCAAGTAGTAAGAACGGCAGATTCATTTAGGAGAAAATAATGGCGTTAATAGAAATGACTTCAGATCTATCTCGTAAAGATAATCCTCAGAATATAACAAAAATTATTGGCCGGCCATCACCTACAGCAATTGCAAGAGATGCTAAACGTATAGGTAAATTTTTATTATCTCCAAAAGGACTTTTATATACCGGTAAACAATTTGTTTTACAAATAATGAATCCTAATACAGAAAACGTTAAAGGGAAAGCTGGCATTGGCTTAACTAAAATATATGATCCATTATCACCATTAACAAATGCTATTGGAGCTCCGTTAGGATTACGGACTACAAGACATATGCCACCTGTGGTAAGAGCAGCTAGTTCAACGTATGAAGGCATACATAAATTACGTAATGCAGATGAAGAAGGCGAAACAAATAATCGATTATTGCGATTAAAAACTGAACTAATGTTTGAAGCAGGTACAGGGACAGAAAAAGAAACGTTTCTTAAAAAATTACAAAATATAAGTAATACAATACAAGGACATGCAGGAGCTACTATAAATACTTTATCTGGTGTAACTGGACCTACTTCATTAGGTGGTATTGGTTTAACTACTATACGAAGATATGAAGATACACGTTTAAAAAAGCAATTAAAACTTAAAACGTCTCATCCAGAAGGATATGGAATTTTACGTCAAACCTCACCTGGAATTCTAGATAAAACTCCGCCAGAGTCAAAAGAATCTCGTGTAGGAAAAGCTTTATTTGATGGCGGTGATAAGCGTAAACAAGCAATAGTAAATCAATACAAACAAATCATGTATGGACAAATACCAGATCGTAGCAATCAGCCAAGTATACCATCTCAAATTGTACGATTTGACCGATTAAAAGAAACTGGACAAGGAAATGTTAAATCATATTATGATAACGAATCTGCTCGACAAAGCAATTTTGGAAACACATTGCAATTAATTGAAACAATTAATAATGCAAAGGCAATTGATGAAACTGAAAATTATTCAATAATAGATTTTCAATTCAATGATATAAAATTTAAAGCATATCTAGGTACATTATCAGATAATTTTGCACCAGGCTGGGATTCTGCTAATGATGTTGGTCGTGCAGATCCTAGATATCAATATACTAGTTTTGAACGCACTATAACATTTGATTTTAGAGTAGTAATTGAATCTAAAAAAGATGCTACAGTTATATGGCAAAAATTACAAGATCTAGCTAGATTTACTCATCCTGTATACGGCTCAGAAGGATTCTTTGGTCAAACAACAAACATTACCATAGGAAAATTATTTAACGCAAAACCAATGATTATTACAGATTTAGGATATGATTGGGACAATGAAACACCGTGGGAAATAGATTCAGATCTACAACATCCTATGTATACAAATGTTGCCATGTCATGTACAATATTAGGAGATCGTCCACAAAGTAATAGCATGGTATATGGAATTAAGGATTTGACATAATGGATAGATACCAATTTACAAAAACACGACAAGATAAATATCAAATTACCCAATATCCTAAATTTGCAAAACAACAAAGTGATCTTTATATTGTATCACGCGAAGGTGACCGTTTAGATTTATTGGCAAATGAATTTTATAAAGATCCACGATATTGGTGGGTTTTAGCAGAAGCAAATAATGTAGGTAAAGGTACAATGATTGTACCATCTGGATTACAGTTACGAATACCCTTTCCAATTACTAATTTGCTTGACAATCTTCGCGATGTTGAGGAAAATAAATAATGGCACAAAACTTTTATTATAAACAATCTAAAATTACAGAAAATGATATTTACACAAATAGTCGATTGCGTAATAATGCTTTTGTAACTGTTACATCGATTGATAATAGTTTTAGGTTACCAATACAATCTACATCATTTAATGCCACATATAATCCAAACGGGACTGGTAGAGCAGCTCCTATATTAAAAGATGTGAAAATTTCATTGGAAGGAGAAGCCGCGTCATTACGAAGAGCAGAGGTGTCATTTTTATGTTATGATCGCACATCTTTTGAAAAGGCAGAAGCTGCTTTATTAATACCAGGGTCAGAAATTGCTATTAATTATGGATATGTAGGCCCTGACCGACCTTCACAATCTGGTAAATACACATTTCGTGTATATGATTATTCATTTAAAATTACAAAACAAAATTATTTTGAATGTTCGTTAAAAGCGGTTGCCAAAGGAACTGGCGCGGAATTTGATTTATTGAATATTAATGGAGTGCAATCATTTCCTGATAAAGAATTTGTTACAAATTATAATGGTATAAATGATACAGCAACTATAAAAAATTTATTTGATTATCTAGATTGGCAAGTACAAAAATATTCTGGTGAAATAGATGATTTTGAATTTGATCCACCAAATGGTACATGTGGTAAATTAAAAGATGCTGGCGGCCATTATGCAGTAATTATAGCACCAGATGATTATGAACCAGATACAAAATTACGCAACGGATTATTAAGTTATGACCGTATTGTATATGTAACATTAGAATCTATAGTCGGTGCTATAAACAAATATATTCTTAAAAACAATGAAAATGGTTATCAAATTAAATTTGATGATGCATATTCAGCAATTAATTTAACTTTTGAAGCCGGTCGTATATTTAGTCCAGAACCTTTTAATGTATTATTTGCATATAACAAAGGAATTGATGAAAATTTTTATGGTGCAAAAAATGCTAATGAAAATGATACAATCAATTGTGACGTATTTTATAAACGTAATATTTCTGCATTTAACAATTTTCGTATTGATCAAAATGGCGCTAAAGGAATATTAATAAGCCGTGATATGTTACGTAGTATACAAAATACATTTAATTCTAAAGCATTAAATGAAGATGAATCTACAGAAGATACGGAGAAAGCTGATGCTACTATTAATCTTAATGAATTTTTTAAAAAAATATTTGCTGTAATACGTGATTGTAGTGGAGGTGATTGGAATTTTTCGCTAGAAAAGACAGAAGGAGATTTAGATTCAGAAGACAAAAAGCATCCCGGTGCAATATGGATTGTAAATAAAAATTCACCAGTTAAAGGCACAGTAAAACCTTTAATGCTAAGTCCAGTATCTGGACAAAATGGAGTACGAGACATGTCATTATCTGGGCAAGTACCAAAGGATATACAAGCACAAGCATTTGGCGGAGCCCCTACCGTAACTAAAGAGCAGATTGCAGCAGATACAATAGCCGGTAAACCGACTCCTCAAAAAAAGATACAAGATGAAATTGAAAAATTAAAAGAAGAATTACCAAAAGCTAAAAAAGACTTAAATGATGATTCATATTCTGCAGATTCTGTAACTGCAGCAAAGGGATTAATAAAACGTTTAGTCAATGCTTTATCTGTGGAAGATTGGGGCAAAAAAAATAAATTATTAGAACCAACACCGTATCCATTAAAATTAACTTTAACTATTGATGGTATAGAAGGATTTAGATTTGGCGATACTATTACATCTGATTATTTACCATCTAGATATACAAAAAATGTAGGTGTCAGAACTGTATTTACAATAACAAAGTATACTCATACAATTAAAGGAAATGATTGGTCAACTCAAATTGAAACAGTATGTCGATTAGTAAAGGATGATTAATGCAACGGCCAGTATATACACCAAAAAATCAAATAAAAACTAGTCTGTATACATATGGACAAGAATGGATGACTATTGATGATGTTAATTACATAGGTTTATATCATCAATATCCTAACGGTGCTACATACTCTGAATCAGAATTTAATAATTATAGTGTAGAATTAAAATTATATACAGCGGCAATAGAATTAGAAAATACTAGTATGTATTATAAATTGACAGGTACTCGTTTTAATAATTATATTTCACCTAAATATTATTATCCTAGTTTAACAGTAGAAGATTACAAAGTAGCAAATTTTTCTAGATATTTTGTTCAACGTAAGAATAATTTATTAGAAATAATTGAAATTGATAAATTATCTTTTAAAAATATTAATAATAATAATGAAATAGGCATTGACTCTGGCCAATATAATAAAGTAAAAATACAATGGTCAATTGTTGGTACGGAATCTGATGTCAAAAATGCCAATCAACGTGTTATACTAAATTCTAATATGCTAAAATTAGATACATATTTAACAGATCCAGTAGAATTTTATAAGTGATTACATTTGGTTATATGAAATATTTTTCTTATATTGCTATAGATGCAGATAATAGAAGATGAAATAGAGTTACAAAAAGTATTAATGTCTTTAAATGCTGGTAATTCATTTTGGATACCAATATATTCAGATCCGTTCCAACATTATATGAATAATCGCATTAGTTTTATATACATATATTCAATTGTGGATGATATTGATTACGTGTTACCTTTCCATCATATGGACTGTATAAACCTCAATACCGAACGTTTGCAGGACCTTACTAGTAGTCATGATATATATGTCTTAGCCAAGAAACGGTTTGCTCATTTCAATGCTAATAAATGCTATGATGCTGATATGGTTGCGTGGTGGCAAACTCATCGAATGTTACCATTAAATGAAACAAATACAGTTGCCCATGATGTTTGGAACCGGTGGTGGCATAATGAAACAAATACATATGACTGGCTACCAATAACATGTCATATAGATCGATGTATTGCAATGCGTATAAAATTTATGGAATCATATGCAACATTTGAAAAGACAGATAAATTTGAAGCATATGAACAAATGATTACAGATAATTTGTATGCAATAGAAAATTCTGGCTTGCAAGTTGATTATACAAAATTTTTAGAAAAGTTTAAATCAAATGGCATTCATGATCATAAAGCATATTCAGAATATAACATGTATACAACTACAGGCCGCCCATCTAATAAATTTGGTGGTGTAAATTATGCTGCATTAAATAAAGAAGATGGCTGTCGTGAATCATTTATAAGCCGGTGGGAAAGAGGTATGTTATTGGAAATGGACTTTGATGCATACCATCCACGCTTAATAGCAGATATTATAGGATATGATTTACCAGAAGGATCTATTCATGAATATTTTGGTAAACAATATTTTGGAAAGGAAGAATTATCTGAATTAGAGTATGAAGATTCTAAAAAAATTACATTCCGGTTATTATATGGAGGTATAGATAAAGACTTCGCAACAATACCATTTTTTGGTAAAGTTAAAGAATTTATAAAGGTGTTATGGTCTGAATTTAAAAAGAATGGACATGTACTTACTCCGTATTTTAAACGACCTTTATATGCCAAACATTTACATGACATGAATCCTAACAAATTGTTTAATTATTTGTTACAAGCATCAGAAACAGAAAATAATCTACATGTCATAAATGACGTTAATACATTAATATCAGAATATAATTCAAAATTAATATTATATACATATGATTCATTGCTATTTGATTTTGATTTACGTGATGGTAAAGAATTAATGATAAAAATAAAAAATGTTATGTCACAATCAGGTAAATATCCGGTTAAAATTAAAGCTGGTGTAAATTATCATGTCATGTCTGACATGACTTCTAAAATTGTTTAATATTTATTTAAAAGAAAGTGTTTATGAATAAAGATAGCATTATACGCGAATGGTTTTACCGACTTCCTAATGGATATGCAACAGCGCCTTATTCAAAAAAAGAAATAGATGTATTACATGAAGTTCTAACAGAGAATGGAATGAATGGCTCTATTTTTGCAAAGGAAGTAGATCAATTAGACCAAGCATTTCATGATGCTACTCCAATTGAAGATGAAGAAGCTGTTAATATAAGAGAAGCATTAGTTAGTATTGGAGATAAAAAATATCAATTAAATAAATCAGAAATTGAAAAGATTACTGGATATCTAGAAAAGGATATGAAGAAAAAAGACTTTAATCCAATGGGTAGACAAATAAAAACTACATCTGGTAAAAGTTTATTACCAAAAGCTAAACGTATGATAGGCAAATTTGCAGAAGAAGGACATTGGCAACAATGGTTAGATACAGTAGAAGGCATCATACCAGACAAAAAATTACAAAAACTTTACTTCACTTTATATGATATTACATCAGCAACATATACAGCAAAATATATTGACGAAGTTTTAGATGAATTATATAGCGCAGATCCAGAATCATTAGCTAAACATTTATTTAGTTTAAAAACAATTCCAGGAGGTGCTGGTAATACCGGCATGAATGTCCCAACTGACTTTTACGGCTTAGCAGATATAGGAACAGCGAGAGGTGGCTCAAAAGGTACTGAGATGGGTAGAGGAGAATATCTGATACCATTATTATTTGATAGAGGAGAATTAGGAGGCGCTAACGCAACTCATGATGTTACTATTAATGGTAAAGGCTGGCACGTTAAAGAACTAAAGAATAAAAATACATATATTAGATTAGGTAAAAATACCTTTGCTGATTCTAAACTAGCCAGTACATTAGGTAGAGTATTAGGCGGAAAATCAAAAACAGAATTTGCATTAACTACAGTAATTGCTGATGGTATGGTTAGAGATGGCGTAATAGAAGCATTAAATAATGAGTATGGTGGTATTGAAAATGATTATGATGCATTAATGAAAATACAATCTGAATTAGATATTGAAATGAAACGAGATGGTATTGCAGATGGAGATGGCCAAGGTGTAATATTTTATGTTGCCTCAGAACAAAAAGTATGGTTTGTGCCAACGGAGGAGTGTGTTTGTGGCGGTGGAACACAAGGAGCACATACAGTTGGGATGTCACATTCTGGTCGACCAGAAGGTAAATTTGCAACAGAAGCTAGAAAAATAGGATAAAATTTGAAAACGCAATTATTATGCACTTTTGCACATAAAAGAGATTTGGAGTTGGTAGCAGATTATGTGTCAAAGTCATACATAGTATCAGAAAAGAGATTATTTGTGTTTGAGGATGCAAATAGCAGAGCAGACTTATACGTAACTTATAACGTGGAACCAGATGATTATGGTAAAACACCAAATACCATAATGATACATAGAAAAAAAGAAACTAACACATTGTATACGGTAAATGCTTTGAATGCAATTATCAGAAAAACAAATAATGGTGTACTAGATAAAAAGTTTATTATTAATTGGCCGGTATATGAAAATTCGTTAATGTTAAATGATGGAAATGATGTACGCCATATACATTTAAATTTATTCAAAAGAATTGATTTATAATTAGGATAATTAAAAAATATTCATTATATTTATATTAAAGTAGGAATAATTATGGCTTTAGAAGGTTGGGTTTCATCAAATTTTAACACATTCACTCCAGGTGATATTATAACACATAATCAAATTTTAGATAATCATGATTTATGGTTTGGATATCCCATAAAAATGGCAAAGGTATTTTTAACTGCATCAACAGTAGAAGATTCAAATATATATTTAGAACAATTTCAAATTCCATGGCGTATATCAAAAGTAGAAGTTGTAAACGGCATGCGTCAATGGACAATAGCATAACAAATAACAAATAACAAATAAATTAAAACTTTTTTCATAAAACCTTTGGTAGAGTGAAATAAGTTTCTTATATTAATAAATAATAAATAACCATTAATAATTAAAAAGGAAAAAAATGGCAATTAATTTAGACGCGATTAAGGCAAAACTTAATCAATTACAAACGACAGGCGCTCGCCGAGACAATTTATGGAAACCAGAACCTGGTAAACAAGTAGTAAGAATTGTTCCTTATCAACATGATAGAGATAATCCATTCCAAGAACTTTATTTTCATTACAATTTAGGTAAGAAAAATTATCTATCTCCAGTAACTCATGGTAAACCAGATCCTGTAGTAGAATTTTGTGAAAAGCTTAAAGCATCTGGTAATTCAGATGAATGGAAGTTAGGTAAGCAAATGGAGCCTAAAATGAGAACATATGTTCCGGTAATTGTAAGAGGTAAAGAGTCTGAAGGTGTCAAAATGTGGGGCTTTGGTAAAACTGTATATCAAGAGCTATTAGGGTTCATTACAGACCCGGATTATGGTGATATTACCGATGTAACTGGTGGTCGTGATATAGTAGTTGAGTTTACTCCGGCAGAAGGAGCAGGTCAATATCCTAAAACATCAATTCGTGTTAAGCCTAATGTAACGGCTATGACAGAAGATCGTAATGTTGCAGAGCGTGTTGCAAAAGAGCAACCAGATTTAGCAGTTATATTTAAAGAACCATCATATGATGATCTTAAAGCTGCATTGGAATCATATTTGAATCCAGATGCAGAAACATCAACAGAAACAGTTACGACTCCGGAGAAAGCTCCAGAACCAGCTCCAGCTGGTGTCAATAAAGTGGATGATGTATCCGCTGCATTTGATGAGTTATTCAACGACTAAAAGGTTATAAATGGCAAAGTCAAAAACAAAAAGTGAGCTAGCGGATTCCCTAGCCGTAGAATTAGCTGATAGTCTTAATAAGAAATTTAAGAATACAGGATATCAAACTGCATTTTTCTTGGACGGTGATACTAAGGCGCCTAGTGAAGTACGTGGTTGGGTAGGTAGTGGATCATCAATGCTCGATCTTGCAATTTCAAATCGTAAAGAAGGTGGCTTTCCTGTTGGAAGGATATCAGAAATTACAGGATTAGAAGCATCTGGTAAATCATTATTAGCGGCACATGCATTGGCAAATTGTCAAAAAGAAGGCGGTTTAGCGGTTTATATAGATACTGAAAATGCAATTAGTAGAGAGTTTTTAGAAGCAATTGGACTTGATCTTAATAAGATGTTATATGTTCCATTAGAAACTATTGAGGATATTTTTGAAGCAATTGAAAGTATAGTTGTAAAAATACGCGAATCTAGTAAAGATCGTTTAGTTACAATTGTAGTAGATTCTGTAATGGGAGCTTCTACAAAAATTGAAATGGCTAAAGAATTTGATAAAGATGGTTATGCAACTAGTAAAGCTATTATTTTATCAAAAGGTATGCGAAAACTTACTAACATGATAGGACGTGAAAAGATTTGTTTAATATTTACAAATCAATTAAGGACTAGATTGGGAGTAGCATTTGGCGATCCTTATACTACCTCTGGTGGTAAAGCTATTCCATTCCATGCCTCGGTACGGTTACGATTAAAATCAGTTGGTCAAATCAAAGTTAAGAAAGACGGAGTTGATCAGGCTATCGGAATTAAAACTAGATGCCAAGTGGTTAAAAACAGAATGGGCCCGCCATTAAAAACTGTTGATTATGATATCTA
>Ga0209337_1001355_pt1 | contig 18688 bp, 26 predicted proteins | sample LinPmetageLP53_FD_184044 | JGI IMG/M metagenome (GOLD analysis project Ga0209337, IMG submission 184044) | Marine viral communities from the Pacific Ocean - LP-53 (SPAdes) (version 2) | ecosystem: Environmental > Aquatic > Marine > Oceanic | place: Pacific Ocean | collected 2010-02-08 | reverse complement strand
GAACTCATCTAGTTATATTTCTCCTTACGCTGTAAGTACCTTCAATAAGTCTTGTTACAATTCCTGCTCCGCTAGTAATTTCTAAATCAAACACTCCGTCTTGCGCTGTTAAGCCATTTGTGTCTGAAGCACTTACTGCAAGTACAACTGTTCCTGCATTGCCACCCATAGTCATACGACCATTAGCTGTTGATAAATCTAGTATTGAACTTGCTGCATCAGGGTTTTCTCTGAGAGACATTGCGCCTGAGAATCCAGTTAAATTAATAACTGTGTTTGATGCGTCTTTAAGAGTTAGGGTCTGACCGAATGTTGCGCCCTGCTCTATAATAAAATGATGATAACCTGCACTCATTAAAACTTCCTATAAATTGCATGGTATCTACCATTATGTAAGCATCTGCTCGTTTAACTATAACAAAGAATTTAATCTGATGCTTTCTTTGTCGTTTTCTTTTTAGTAGTTTTCTTTACTGCAGTTTTTTTCTTTGGTTTTACTGGTGCTTTTCCACCTTCCCATGCTTCATTAACATCAGGAGTAGATTTATCATCACCGACTAAATGACCTTTATCATTTCTAGCTCTTTTGACTTCTTTGACTTCTGCTTCTACTTCAATGGTTTCTTCAGGTGAATCCATTTTTAATTCTATCGCCCAACCCATGCTTTCAAATCTTTCCATGTTGGCTTTCATCAAGTCGCTATTAGCATCTATGATTGTGCCTACTGGTTGCAACTCTAACTTACGAGTAGCTTCGTCAACAATGCAAGGTTTTGGTCTTACGATTTTATATTGTTTTGACATAATTTTGTTCCTATAAAGAGGGGGGTTTTACACCCCCCAATGTACCCTATAATTAACTTATAGTAACTGTACTTGCTCCTTCAGAATGAATTGCATATCCTTTGATAACATCAATACTCATGGCTGTGCCAGTTGTATGATTACCTAAAAATACGATATTCGTTCGTATATACCTTTTTCCACCAATGTAGCCAATGCTATTAGTTGATGGGGTCTCAGCGTTTGCATCTAACATCAAAAACACACCATCGGTAGTTCCGATAGCAGAGTCAGTAACATCTTTTGCTACAGCGTTAGTAAAGGTTGAATTATCATCAGAATGTTGTAAAACAAAGCTGATAGATAAATTGGAAGCAAGAGTAACACCCTCAATACCAGTATTAACATTTACATATGCGCCATTAAAGCCTTTAAGGTCTACAGCAGTACCATTAACAGTAGCTCCGTTTCCTGCTAGGACAACTGATGCTAATGCTTGTACTGATTTTAAATTATTTCCTAAATCTCTCATAATTTACTCCTTACGCTTTTTGGGTTAATTTAACAATAGCTTCAGGCATGATAACCTGTCCACCAACACGCTTACGAGCAATGTATCGTACATTACCAGTAGTCGCTTGTGTGAAAGGGTCACGCAATACAGCTAAGTTTATTCTGTCTACAATCATATAACCCCTTCTGAAGTCTCCGAATGCGATAGGTGATGCATCTTGTGCTGCATTAACCATGTCTACGGCTTCCACATACGGATGTCCAAGAATAGTGTTAGTCACACCACCTTGTAATGACATTGATGCTTGGAATACATATTGTCCTGCGCCATCTTTGAGTTTTCTAATGTTAGCCAAAGTGTTTCTATTAAAAACAAATGTGCCATTCCTAGAATAATCAGGCTTAACGCTATGAACTAATGTAATTAGATCGTCAGCATCGTATGCAGTGTTAGAACCTGAGTCAACATTACCAATAGAGACATTAGACATAAAGCCTTCAGGTTTGCCTACTGAATCGCCAACTACAAATGCATTTCCTTCAGCTACAGCAAATTGTGTAGCGAACTCTGATTGCATTTCAGCTTCTAGGTTAAAGACTGAGTCCTCTAGGTCTTGCTCAGAAATATCTACCAATGCATACATTTCGTGTGCAGGTAGTTCTTCTAATCCAACTCTATAGCCTGTAGTCTCAGCTCTAGTTCCGCTTTCAGCTACCCATTGAGCAGCAAAAGTGCCTTCTCTTTTTGGTACTTGAACGCTTCTAGCACTTGTACTTCTAATTCTAGAAATACTACGAATAGGTGACATTTCAGTTATTGTTTTCAACAACTCTCTCACATATTCAGGTGGTGCTAAATAACCGCCAGTTGAGTCATTGCTGACTGTAAGTGCTTTTTTCTCAGCTACATCAAGACCTTCCAGTCCTTTTCTGCAGTATTGATCAAATGCGTTTAGGTAATCATCAACCTGCTTAGATTCAAAACCACTATTGGGTCTTGTTACTACAGTGCGTAGCTCATCTAATTGGCTTTTGATGTTTTCTGCGTTGGCTTCAGCAGTAGTTAGCTTCTGATTCATGTCCTCGTAAGAATCCATTTTGGCTTCTAACTTAGTCATTTTTTCTTCTGCGTATGCTGTACCTTCGCCTTTTTCTATGCTTTCAAGCCTATCGTCATTTACTTTTTTAAATTCTTCAAAAGTTTGACCAAGGTCTGAAATAGCATTTTTTATATCTTCCGACATAATTATCTCCTATTAAGATTTTAAGGTTAAAGTTAAGTTCTTTATGGCTTCTACCAATTCTGCACTTTCATCAACCTCTCGTTGATCAAAACACTTAGTTACTGCTTTTGCAGCAACCTTTGATTCTGAACGAGACAAGTTGAATGCATCACGCAATCCTTTTTCCCATTCTCTAATAGAATACTGTTCACCTTTTACCGACATCACAGTTGCCTGTGGGTTCATCGGAAAAGTTACTAGGCTAACTTCCATTAAATCTACTTCTTTGATTATGCGTTTATTATTACGCTTATCATATGTTACTTCTGAAGGGTTCACTCTAAAGCCTATTGAAAGACCGTCTAAAGCACCCATTTTTAATAATTCGTAGGCTTCTGCACCTGCTTGTGTTTTGAGTGCAAGTCTGCCCTTTACAACTAAGCCGTAATCATCTTCCTTTACTTCGTCAAATACACCAATAGGCATATCTGATTTGTGTTGATATAAGAGTTTGACACCTTTGTTCTTTCTCTTTCTAAGAGATTTAGTAAACGCACCTTTCTCAATAACATCATTGCCTAAGTCTTTATTACCAAACACAGAGCCATAGCCTTCAAACAAACCGTATTCTTTATTCTCGTCATCTTCGTCATCATAGGCTTTAAGTTCTGACTTAACTTCAATGAAAGATTTAAGTTCAGCTAGGTTATCTAAAAAATCTTCTTCTTCTTTTTTCTTAGGCTTCTTTGGTTTGTAACCTGCTTCTTCGGTACTAGATAGTTCTGTGTATTCGCTATGAGTTTTACAAGGCATATAAATTTTGTTTCCGTCCTCGTCCATTGAATGACTGCCAACACAACCAATCTCTTTGGCTCTTGCATTAGCTTCTACAGGATTATCAAATACATCTTTGCGAATCTCTTGCTTTACTTCAGTGAGTGTTGAAAACCTATGACCAACAATAACATCAGATGGTTCACCACCTTGATAAACTCTGATTAATGCAGCCGGATTTTCTTCGGTTGCGTTAAGAGTAAAGTCAGTATCAGGAACAGCCAGTGTCCCACTTCTTACAATTCTTGTAATTTTTCCCCTTGCTCTGCCACCACTAGAATTCCATGAGACCATGTCTCCGGTTTTTAGTGCATCTGCTGAAGCTTTATTCTGTGTAGAATCTTCTTTATAAGAATCGTACTCATTGGTACAAACAGCTAAACTTTCTTCTGAATTAAATTCAGTGGTCATAGTGTTATCTCCATATATCTACATATAGTACTTCAGGCTTTAGTCTAGCACAACATTTAGGGAAATATAAATAATATAGATTTAGGGTTGCATTTATTACACTAGTTGTTATAATAACTACATAACATGATAAACAAGGAAAATAAAATGACAAACTTAAACTTAGATACAACACAAAGCACTGACAAAATGATTGCTTCTATATTACCTACACTATTAGATGCTATTAAAGAGAAAGCATTTGTCAAAGGTCATAAAGCTACAGATGCAGAGGCTTTAGGATTAGTGGTTAGCAAATTCACACAATGGGATGCAGGTTCTATATTAGCTGTTGCTAGTGAAGCCTTAGAAGATGCAAACTTTGACGATCTTGCACAAAAGATTGATCTTTTAAAAAGGGTATAAAATGAATATATTTGCAGTACACAGATGCCCTACTAAATCAGCTAGAGCATTACCGGATAAGTTAGTCGTAAAGATGCCATTAGAAACAGCACAAATGCTTTGCACAGCACACAGAGTATTATCACCACAGAAATACTGCGATGATTTCAATTTATACAAACCTGCTTTTCTTAACCACCCTTGCACTATATGGACAAGAGAAACACACGAAAATTATAGGTGGGTGTTAGAGCATTTCGTTTCTTTATGTGAGGAGTATCACAATCGCTATGACAAATATCATGCTTGTTGGACTAAGTTATGGGATGGTCTTGCTAGATTCCCTATGGATATACAAGAAGGTGAGCTAACAAAGTTTGCACAAGCTATGCCGTTAGAATACAAATCAGATAGTCATATATTGTCTTATAGAAACTATATGATTAATGAAAAGCATTATGCTAAATGGGAAAAGGGAACAAATAAACCTAAGTGGTGGAGATAATTATGGATAAACATAGAGGAAAATATGGCGTGGTTGCAATCAACATACCTAAAGAAGTAAAGATAGATGCAAAAGAGTTCTGTAAAAAACACGGACTCGTATTTAGTAAATTTGTAGAATCTGCTTTACAAGATCGGATTAAAAAAGTTCAGCGAATGTACGATGAATTTGATATTTAAATGTTAAAATATATTTAGGCACTGGCTAAAAGGTAAATGACAGTCTTTCTAGTGATGCTGAAAATGGTAGTGGGTCTTTTAGTTAAAGTGTCTCCGTTAACTCACTACCAACACTAGACTATTATATCTCTTTCATCTACATAAACAATAACGCACCTACAGTTCACAACATTCTTAGCACCACCTGCTGAATCTCCTGCATATTTCATTGGTACACCACCAACAATAAAACTTTCTTCCATATCAACTATTTGACCACTAGCTTGTGAATGACTAGGTCTTGTTCTTTCATCATTAGCTGATACCCATTGCTTTAGCATTTTAGTGCCTAAGTCTTGTTGTACTTGTAAGTGGTATGAATTACTGGCAAAACTTGCAGCATTATGTGTTTCGGTTCTTGCTATAAGTGCAGCACGACTTCTGCTAATTGGTAGAAATTTGTCTGATACTAATTTAGCTATTTGTTGTAGCGTTAAGTTATCTGACCTTCCTATTTCTATAGCTGACGAAATTCTGTTTGCTAAACTTTCAGTAATGTTTGATAGAACTAATTGTCTAGTGGCAAAGTAGTTAATAACCACTTGTTCAAAATCTATGCTTCTACCAAATACGAAGGTTTCTTGCTTTTGCTCATTGAATTTATCTTCTGCGTTTAGGTACACAGCTTTAAATACTCTGTTGTAATGCGATTGCATTAATGGAAAAAAATCCTCATTAAGAGTTTGTGATGCTATTTGTGGTTCGTATAAACCAAATTCTCTGTATAGATACAGTTGTACATTAAGAAACTTTCTAAAGAGTGTGTTTAGTTTTCTGTAGAACTGTTTTTCAAGATTATTCCGGATAACAAGTTGTTCTCTATATTGAGACCTTGTATTAACCCTACCTCTTCTAAAATCATTAAGTCTGTTGGTTTGTTTGTTTCTAATCATATGTAACCAAAATTAACCTTCTGACATAGTTTCTATGAGCATCTTTGCACTAAGTAAAGGGTCTAGCATTAACGAAGTTAAGCCATTCATAGAGCATTTTTTTATTTATCTCTTTCTCTTTGTATTTGATTTCTAACTTTAGTTGACCAAGAAAAACCTGCATCACCACCCCATAGTGCCCAAGCAATTCTTCCGGCACTTGGATAGCCTTTTTCACCTTGACTAAAACCTTGCCCTTGCTTATCTACTTCATGCCTTGAAAAAAAGCTGTACATTCTTAATACGGTATCAACAGATAGATTTTCTTTATTCATTAATTGATTTGCTCTTGCAACTCCAACTGTAGTTCCACCCCTGTTATATTTCTTTCTCCACTGTAGACCTCTAGCAGCTTCTTCTGCCATAGAGTTTGTAGGCTTCGTGTCAATATCAGATAGTGCTTTTTCTTCTTCTAATAATTGAGCTATTGCTTTATCAGTTTCATCTTCATCATAGTCTTCCAAGTCTTCTTCGTTTACTGGATTGATTGGCTTTTCAACATCACCGTCAGATATAGGAAACAGGTTAGCAGATATGTATAGTGCGTCAGCACCGTCTACTGGTTCAAGGTTTAGTTGTTGTCTTGCTTCATTACGAGTCATTATGCCTTCCCTTACAGCACTTGTTACATTTTCATAGGTACGCTTTACCCTTTCAGACAATGCAGGTATTGAATCAATATCAAACTCTAATGAAAATCTATCATCAAACATTGGTACTAACCACTCGTTCAGGTCTGATGAAACCTTGCGTAGATGAGGGATAATTGTTTCTTCATACAGAGCCAGTCTAGCTTCTGCAACATTAGCGTAAGTTTGACTATCAGGAACACCAACTAATTGACTTGGTACACCGAAGCAAAGAGCAATGTCTGTTGCACTCATATGTTTAAGATTAGCAAAGTCCATATCTTTAGGAGATAATCCCATTTCTTTCCAGTCAAAATCTCCTTCTAGCAACATTGGTCTACCTGCATTCTTGCTACCGGCAAATCTATTGTTCATATCGGTGAGAAGTTGTTGTCTTTGTGATTCAGTAAGATTGACTGCAAATCCTGCATCATCTTGTGGTTTAAATATTATAGCTCCACTAGGTCTTGCTCCATTTTGCAAAAGATTAACATTGTGTTTACTAGACATATTGAATTGATCTACCTCAACAGCGGCAGCACTCATTGGACTGAGACCGTAATAATCGTCTAATGGATTCCATAGCTTAATATGTTTTAGTTCGCTAAATCCGTTCACTTGATCTACAGGGTATGATTCTCTAATCTGTCCATTGACCATGTATTCGTATCTATCAGGCATGGGATTTCCACCACCTTTGATTTGTATACGGTCAGGTCTAAGTTGATGCAATTCTTTAGGCGTTCCCATTTCGCTTCCTACCTTTAAGATGTAAGCGTTACCACTAAGCAGAACATAACCATATAGGCTATTGAAGAACTCACTATAAGACTGGAGAGGATTAGGTCGCATTAACAAATCTATCAGTGGGTGTTCTTCTATAATCTGATCGCCCATTTTTAATACAAAAGGAACTGAACTTGCACCCTTGCTTATCTCATTAACGCATCTGTAGACAATAGCGTTCTTTAGGTAACCCTCTTTTGCTAGGTCTTCATATTTATATTGCTTAGATTCTTCAGTACCTACACCAAAATAACCCATCATGTTTGAGTTCTTTACTTCAGGTTTGCCAGTAAAGATGTTCTTTATGTTATCCAAAATTGCCATTAGCTAATTCTCCAGTTAATTGTTCCCTGTGATTTGCTTAGTTCGGTAAGACCCCAAACTAGAGCATCTAATCTATCAGGACTGGGTTTCAACTGACCCACATAAGTACACATTTGTGTCTCTAATTCAGGGAAAGCACCCATATGATGAACCTTTTTTTGTTCGTAAAGTGCTGCTATAGGTTCTGCTCTAAGCATTTTCCCACGAGTAGCTCTTACTGACCTATAAGGAATATTGTTATCAACGCTCCTCAAAAGTCTTTCAACCAAGTCTCCACCATTATTAGTTTCTGCAACAATTCTGTCTGCTTCCCAATCATAAAATGTCTTCACTGCTAGTCTACCCCATTCGTCTGGTGAATACTTGCCTGAGACATCTTCTAATACATAATACTCATTATTCATGTCTTTGCCTACTACCACGATACCTGTTTCATCAGAATTCTCTCCTGCAGTTACAGCAGGGTCTATTGCAACAATGATCGTTTTAAAATCTTTTTTGGTATCTCTGTTTATTCTAGTGTCTTCAATTTGTTTGTGTGTCCACAATGCACCCTCTATATCGTCAAGTATTTCTGCGTATAGTTCTTGTCTTCCTAATGCTGTGCCTTCATATCTTTCACGCATCATTTCCAAGGCTGATTCTGCTAAGTTATCTGAGTTCTCAAAAGTATTACCTTTGGTAACATGGACATCTTCTCTGACAATTAAACTTTTTAGTATTGGTATTGGCTTTGGTGTAGTTGTAATAATGCACTTAGGGTCTTCTCCAAGCCTTAAACCAAACATTAATTGGTCAAAAGCTTCAGGGTATCTCCAAGAAGCTAACTCATCACACCATGCTCTATGAAACTGTGGTCCCCTTAATCGTTCCGGATTGATTGCTGCATATCCAACTATCTTAGAGCCATTAAATAGTCTTATTTCCATGACACTTGCAGAATAACCATCTGTGCCAAAAGAAGTATCTAGGCATTCTTTAGGTATGATAGACATCAAGCCTGACGGTCCATTGAAACAAACCCTTCTAAGGTCTCCAAATGTAGGAGCAACAACTGCTGATATAGTGTTTTCGTTTTTTAGTGCATACAATGCAATGTCCTGTGCACCAGTTCTTGTCTTGCCCCAACCCCTACCTGCAAGTATCAACCATATAAAATGATCTTCCTCAGGCGGTAGTTGCTTCTCTCTAGCTGTAGAAAGCCAATTAGTGTATAGAGCCCAAGTCGCCAGTTCGCTTGGCTCTTCCAATCTGATCCAAGAGTTCCATAGCTTCGTTGAATGCTGTTGTGTCTTTAATTTCTGCATTTAGTTTCATGTTTTCAGTGGATTCACCCAAGGCTAATTTACCTAGCTTTTGAGCTTGTAGTGCAGCGTTACCTAACTGCTGAACCATTTGTGGTGTAAACTTTTCTTGGTCATTTGGGTTTGCTGTCCTTCTTTGATTATTTTCGTTTAATAACATTCCTACTTCATTCATTAATATTTTAGCTATCTTTAAACCAGTGCTATCAAAACTTTTAGATTCTTCTACAAGTTGTTCTTGTCGTTGTTGGTCTAATTTTTGTAGGTACTCTTGGTGGAATCTTTCTTGTTGAGACTTCCATGATTCTTTTTGTGCCCATTTGTAGAGAGTACTTTTTGCAATTCCATATTCTATAGCCAAAGCATCAATGGAGAAATATTTTCTATCTCCTTCTGTATCTAAGCCTTGTACATACTTGTTGCGTATTTTTTCTGCAAGTTCAATAGTTAATTTGTTATTATCTGTACTCAATTTTTATCCTAAAATTCTCATTTATTATCATTCCAAAATTGTAGTCTAGTTGATAGGGTACGATATGTCTATATCTAATTGCACAAATTGGGTTGCAATGTTTTTATAATAGATTACAATAACAACTGTTAATAAATTGAATAGGAGATACTATGAATAATTATGATGATGCTAGGTTAACAGCCTTGCGTTTACTGAAAGGAATGTTTAAAAATTATGTAAATGAGTTTGATGTTTTTGAGGATAAGGATTTTGCATATGAGTGTGCTGTTAAGAGAATACAGTTACTTGCTTGTTGGGATGAGTTTAAAGATGAGGTCTTACAATGGTATGACTTTGAAATATTGGGGTTGAGATATGGATAATTTAGAAGGTAAAGAATTCAATGATCTCAGTCCGTATGAGAAAGAAGTAGTACTACTAAGTATTAAGTATCAAATGGATTTAATGAGTATGAAATTTGATCAAGTTCAATCTTTTCTTTCCCCTAAAGATTGGAAGAAATTACAAACAGTTATTAAGCACGGTAGGAGAATACACTAATGAAAGAATTGCCTGTATTAACTCATGATGATTATTGGGATTGCGAATGTGATGATAACTACATCCATGCCAAAGCTGATACTAAGTATTGTGCAACTTGTGATACCCATGAAGATGAGCAACCGGACTCACGCATTGATGAAGTACAACAACATAAGTTAGCTCTTAAACCTACATTTGATGATTGTTAATTAATTAATCTTTTTTGTTCCTAGAGGTTGTATATGTAACAACAGTTGCTATAATAACCTTATATTAAATTGAAACGGAGATAAAATGAACGGACTTAATAACGAAAGAACCTACGGAGTAGAAGTAGAATTCATTTCAACTGAGTGGGGTCAAAGAGAACTTGCTGATAAGATCAATTCTAGATCGTCAGATATACCAATGCCTAGACTATATATTGCTTCTTACAGCGATACTGATTCTAGTAAGTGGAGACTTAAAACTGATTCATCAGTTTCATCTAGGAACGGTAGAGGACTAGAACTTGTAAGTCCAATACTAAGAGGTGATAACGATATGCTGATTCTTAAAAACTTCATGACTATGCTTAATGAGTTGCATTGTGATGTTAATAGAACTTGTGGACTTCATGTTCATGTTGGTGCTAGAGATTGGGGTGTTAAAGAATTCAAGAACCTTGCTAAGAGATATGCAAAATTTGAATCTGCAATAGATACTATTATGCCTAACTCTAGAAGACTAAGTAACAACAGCTACTGTCGTTCAAATGCAAATTACAGAGACTCTAGTTTAGAGTTTGTCTTTGCAGAAATTAATAAATGTAAAACTGCAAGGGATGTATTACAGAAAGTTCAAGGTGGTAGATACTACAAACTAAATCTTGAAAGTTTTTGGAAACATGGAACTGTAGAATTCAGACATCACAGTGGTACAATTTGTCCTGCTAAAATTGAGAACTGGGTCATGGTTTGTATGGGTATGACAAAACTTGCTGACACAAACAGATCAGTAAAAATTACACAGGGTGATACTACAAGCACCTACAAAACTAAACTTTCATCACTTATGAATGGATTGGTTAAGACTGGTTTGGTAAGTTCTGCAACTAGAAGATTTTACACTAAAAGAGCGAGGGCATTATGCACAAGTTAAAATACACCATGAAGGGTGGTGCAATATTTGTAGGTTTTGACAAGTACGACATTGTACAAGCCATTTCAGAATCAAGTTTTGCACCTTGCGATACTACAGAAATATGGATGCAAGAATGTGCTAACCGTATCAAAGTTCAATTTGGTTACAAGTTAGATTATTACAATGCAGATACTTTCATTGACGAGTTACTTAAATTTGATTTATTACAGGAGATAAAATAATGTTTTACTTTGCTTACGGTGCTAACCTAAATGTAGACAACATGAGTATGCGATGCCCTAATGCTCAACCAATAGTTCCATTTACTTTGCCGGACTATGATTTGGTATTTAGAGGTGTAGCTGATATTGAACAAAAAGCAGGTTCGCAAGTGCGAGGTGCTTTATGGGATATAACAGATAAGTGCGAAGCCTCTTTAGATATATTTGAGGGTTACCCAACTCTATATAGAAAAGAGTGGTTTCAGATTAAATTGACAGATGCACTTGCTAGAGATTTTGGTGAGACTGCTGATGTTTTAGTTTATCGCATGAACCGTACTGGTTATGCTAAACCAAGTCCTATGTATTACGAAACAATAAGACAGGGTTATAGAGACTTTAATTTAGACCCAGTTGATTTGGTCAAGGCTAAGAACATATGGAGCAATGGTACAGATGCATATGATAATCCCCTTATGTGGAGATCAAAGCAATGGGGTTAAAAGCCTATTACTTCGTTGGGGGTCTACTATTGGTAGACCTTCAAGAAGTTCACCATGACCTTGTCAGGACGCAAATTTAATCAAAATCCCTTTCTTTTATATCCGGAACCCAACCTTTACTGTATTCCTCACCACTACCCTTTTCAGTCATTGGTGCAAAGTCATATAAACGATCTATTTCTTCTTGTTCCATTCCTAGCATTTCTTGAATTTTATCATCGCTGTATTTGTGTTCATCACGCATCTTTCTAATAATGCTTGTCATTGATAAGATCATATGATTTCCTCTTGCTCTGTTATGAACTATGGTTGCTACCATTTGTTGAGCTTCATCAACTTCTGCACTTAGGAATACTACCGGAACAAAACCACCAGTTAATGCAAAGATTTTTTCATCAGCAGAAACTGTCCATCTATGAAATCCGTCTACTATTTCACCACTAGCACGAGCAACTATTGGCTGTGTCCACCCACAAAGCATAATGCTTGTCTTTAAGAGTTCTAACTCAACTGGTGCAACCTTGTTGGGGTTGTAATCATTTGCCTTCAAGGTGTCTCTATCAACCCACTTCATATTGTTAATTGGTTGTTTATTCTTTGCCATGTCTTTCTGCCTCGTATTTCTTTTTTTGTGATGCTTGTTGTTTAGGATCAGTTGTAAACAATGGTTGTTTACGACCTTTGTAATCTCCACGCATAGCTATACGCAGTAAATATTCCCAACCAACCCCTGTAACATAGTGATGAGTTTTTAAAATAGGCTCAGAAGTTTTGACATAGTGGGCCCTAATTTGTTCTTGGATTCGTTTTGCAACTTCAGATTTATATGGTTGAGGGTGTTTACTGATGTAATACTTAACAAATTCAAGCCATTCCATGTCAGCAGGTTTTTCTGGAAGACCACCAAACCCATAAAGTTCTGTATTTGCATATCTTGCTGCTGTTGCTGCACCTGCAACTCTTGATTGCATCTTATCCCAAATGTCCGGAAAGGCTATGGAGTACTGCCATAATCCACGCATAGGTTCTTCTCCATATGGGGGAGCACACCGTTGTTGCAAATGTGTAAGTCCAAGTTTTTCTAGAATGTCATATGTAATGTTGTAATCCCAACCAAATCTTTGTGGAAGTGTCCAAACATCCACAGTTTTCATATCGTATATAGGACAAACTTTAAATACATTGCCTAATGCAGTTTTTGATTTCAGACTAATTATGTAATCTTCATACCGTTTCCCATCACCAGTTTGTAATATTGTTCTGTATCTTGTTAATGATTCTTCAGACCTTATTCCCATGATCACTCCGACTTCTCCCCAGTCTTGAGGTGGGAAAAGTAAACCATTGCATTCCGGAACTGTTGGTCTTTTAGAAATTTCTTTGGGAAAGAATGGCAAGTCTTTTTCTTGTATTACACAATCATAATCAGGCATTGGTCTGACCCATTTTTCTTCATCTTCAGGTGCCCATGTATACCAATATGGTTCACTTCTAGAGCAACCGTTTCTGTGCTTAACTGGTACACATAACCAATTCATATTTACTTCAGGCAGATCAGCAACCCTTTTTACATAGTCAATAGTTTCATAGGGTATAGCTTCTTCATCAAAAAAATAAACATCAAGAGGTAGCTTGTTTCTTTCTTTGGCAATTTGGAGTGTTAGATTGAGACAGACGGTTGAATCTTTCCCACCACTAAACATAACAACTACATTATCAAAAATATCATAGGTTCGTCTTATTCGTTCTAGTGCTAATTCATAGACATCTTTGTCTATTTCTTTTTTTTTATGCACTTTTGACAAAATTTAGTCCTCTGACATACGGTCAAAGAGCATCTTGAAGGGTAGTTAATACCCTAAGACCTACCCTTTTCCGTGATTAATATAGGTTCTGTTTAACATTGGATGGTTGGTATCGCTTGGTCCGAAGTCTGAGTCCGGATGATAAGCAATAATATCCATGTAATTTTCTGCAGTTCTAAAACTATGTATCTCGCCTTCTTCTAAACAAAACATCATTCCTTTGGATAAGTCTTCTTCCCAACCTTTTTGTTTGCCGTCAGGCTTTTGGAATGCTTCGCCTTTACCACCTATAACAATACCCATTCTGATGCTTGGGTGTAAGTGTTGCGTTTGATCTATTCCCATTGGGAAATGCAAATAATTTAAACAAGGGTCGCCCAATCTTGGTGGCATGACAAGTAAACTATCAGTGCAACCGTCAATGTAAGATAATCTCCCTCGCTTTTCTGATTCTCCAACCATATTGATTCCTTGAAATCCGTATCTAACAATCCAAAACATCTGCGAATCGTCTTGTGCTTGGAAAGTTTCTGTCATTTCATCAATGTTTGTTTTTAAAGAAAAGAAATCACCTTCTTGTACATTCCACTTTCTGTCATTTTTTCCAGTGTTAATTATAAAAGAACCTTTAGTAACAAAACCATAAATGTTTCCGACCATTGGCTCTAAGTCATAATCATCTGAAATAGAAATTAATTTTGTTGGATACATGGTTTCCGTCATATCTATAATTTCGCCATGTTTGGGTTGTGGTATTAATATCATTTAACATTCCTCACTAAATATAAAATTGCGTTTGATTTTGTTTGCAGGTCTTTTTCATCTCTCAATGACTCTAATTTGTTCATTACCTCATCTCTATCTTCTTTTTCAAAATAGAACATTAGGGGTAATTGATTTGTAAGTTCACCTGCACCATAACCAACAGAATCCAAATCAACATCAGACTCAATCATATCATCTAGATTTTCGTACAAGCTATCGTTTGCATCTAAGTTAAAACCTGCAATTTCTGTGTTGGTTTCTTTTAGTGCATTGAGTTCAGCATCTAAAAAATCTTGTTCCCACTGTGAGTATTCGCCTACTTTGTTATCGGCTAAACGATATGCATTAATTTTATCAGCACTATCTTTGTATATTGAACATGGAACTTCTTTGATGCCTAATTTTTTTGCAGCTAACAATCTTGTATGACCTGCAACAATTACATTATCTTCATCTATGCAAATGACTTGTTGTATTCCATGATTGGTAAATGACTTAGCTACTTCATTGACAGCTTGGTCAGATATGACTCTTGGGTTTTGAAAGTACGGTATTAGGTCTTCAACCTTTTTTAAGATTATGTCCATATTGTGTCATGTTATTAGAAAAACAGGTGTCTGACAACCTCTCTATCAGCTTCAGTTGTTCTAACCAATAGTGAGGTATTAACGAGCTTAAAGGCTTTTAGTTGCTCCAACTCTCCGGTATCTCAAAGTCAGTACTCATTCTATGTTCTTTAAATACCCTATGGTTGTTGTCAAACTTAAACACTGCTTGACCAATCTTACCGTATAAATCCTGTTCTCTAATTTTTCTAGTAAGCACTGTTGTAGTATTCTCGTCAAAATCTCTATGAATGGTTAAGATACAATCACTTTGATTTGACCAATGACTTGCACCACTTATATCGTAAGAAGAAGGTGCTGAATAACCACCGTCATTATTCTTTTGTAACTTAGTGGGGTGAGCCACCACCCACACCACAACATCATGAACCCTAGCAAACCTTTTGCATTTAGAAATAAAATCCCTTATGTGTTCATCTTCTCTTTGGTTGCCAACTCTTTTAGCACTAACTTCATTGTATGGGTCAATAACTATTCCATTTATTCCATATTTAAGAACACTGGCTTTTGCTATATCTAAAATATAATCAATGTCCGGAACTGTATCGTGTGTTTCTATAAAGTAGAAATGATTGTGAATCCACTCCATAGCTTGTTCCAATTCGTACTTGCTCATTCTGTTATCCTCGCCAAGGTCAAAAGGTTTTTCATTGTACATTTGAACCATTCGTCTTATGTGCATTGATGTGCTGTGTTCCGGAGAAAAGAGTGCGTAAGACCAATCATGCTCTTGTGCAATTTTAATGAGTATTTGATCTAGAAAATATGACTTGCCGTGATTTGGAACACCTGTAATGCAATGGAATGTACCTTTCATAATCTTATAAATCTCATCTAGGCTTGGGTATCCAATTTCTAGAGGTTTAACATAGTTACCGTTATATAAATCTATAACACTTCCTTGATACTGATTAGCTGTATAGAGACCGTCAACTGGATAGGGTACAGCCTGATCTATAATTTGTTTTAGCTTTTCTGTACCGTGCTTCTGTAATACCTCATTAGCATCCTTGCAGTCATTGGGTGCTTGTACATACCAACATATGTCTTTGCCAAACCTATGTAATAACTCATCATGTAAACTTTTTCCTGCTTGGTCATTATCTGTAAAAATTATTATATTTCTTGCTGACAAAGGACAGTTCTCTAATGCTTTAAATCTTGCATCATCTTTTTTAAACTTAGCTTCTTTTGGCGCACCATCCGGCAAAGATACTGCATTAGTAAAACCTACTTCATATAATGTTAGTACATCCATTTCACCTTCTACAAAAATTACTGAATCTGTATCTTTAGAATTCTGATAGTTGAATAGAGTTCTTTCTGCATTTGGCGATTGCTTAAATTTTTTATCCCTTGTCCTGTACTTAATGTTTACCACTTCATTGTCTGCATTTAGATATGGGAATGCTAACCAACTACCCTCTGTGTATATGCTTAATGAGTCTACTGTTTCTTTATGTATGCCCCTAGATGCAAAGTAGCTGTACATACTTTCTGATTTGGTTGGTTCATTTGGAGTTACTGGTCTTACATACACTGGTTTACTAACATAATTATTCTTAACAAAATTATTGCCACCAGTACCACCTTTAAAATCGCAGTGATGACAAAACCAAACTGCAGTTCCTATGTCTGTGATATTTACTGATAGTGGATTGTCATGTGAGTCATGGGGTGGCTGACATTGTGGGCATTTAGTCTTACTATTTCCAACCGTAGTATTGTTTACTCTAATTCCATTATCAGCTAATTTACTTTCTATATTCATGTTATTACCCTGCTATATTATTTAAAGAAGTTTTTTTCCATTTGAAATTTTCAAAATCAATGAATCTTTTTTGCGACAACCATGTTGCACCATGAGGTATAAACCTTTCTTCTGTATTACTGTTTTTAACTTGTGATGCAAAAATGATAGTAGCTTTCATTAATTTATCAAAGTCATAATCTTTTAACACAACCTTAAATTTTTGCATGGTTGAATATTTATTTATTTTTCTTGGATATACTTTCCAAAACTTTTCAAATTCCACACTGTATTTATCTTTAGTATCTTCTTTAGTATTAGTGGTCATGGGTGACCTAGGGGTTTGGACATCTGTGTCCATACTAGTGTCAGGAGTGTCCACACTAACAAAATATCTATTGCTAGTTCCTAGTCTATTTTTTATTTTTATAAAATTATTTTCGCTTAAATATTTTAAAGATCGTCTTACCGTTCTATCAGAAACACCTACTAATTTACCCAAATGTTTTTCACTTGGGTAACAACTATTGTTCTCATCGCAGTAGTTTGAAAGTAAAACTAATATTAATTTTGTTGTTGGTGTGTCGCAGTTTTGTTTAATTGACCATGAAAGTGCTTGTATACTCATTGGCACATAATGTACCAATTTAAATTATTCTGCAATAGGTAAATTATAAAAATCGTTAGCTGATACTTTTCCATTTGTGCAATGGTGTATAGTTTTCATTTCCTCTTTTCGTGGAATTCGTAACCCACGGCACCACTTCGCTAATGCACTGTGTGAAATATCTAAACCATTATTTCTGCACATACTAACAAATTCAGAATGAGTAATTTTTTCTTCTTTTAACCACTGATTTATTTTCATAAAATCTAGTCTAGCATCAAAAGTACTTGTATGAAACCCATTTTGTGTCATAATACTGTCATTAATTGAGGTACTTAACATGAAGAATAATCCATTTGAACAACACGGAGTAGAATATCTAAGTCCGTCATCAATCAACAAATTCAGAAAAAACCCTGCTAAGTGGTTAGTTAATATTGCAGGTTATAGAGATAGATTCTATTCCCCTGCTATGAGCTACGGCACTTGTATTGAACAAGGAATTACACACGGTTGTTTTGACCATAACGCAACAGTGCAAGATTGTATTGATGCAACAAATAGAGAATACGAAAAGATATATGCAAAAATATATGAAACAAATGCTATATATGATTTTGATGCTTGTTTGAAAAAAAGAGAAATGACGGAAGATACAATTACTGCAATGTTGCCTTTGTTCCGAACATTTGGAGTTCCTACTAATGCACAACTTAGAGTTGAACACCAAATAGACGATCTTCCAATTCCTATGATTGGTTACATTGATCTGTTATACGAAAACTGTGTCCGAGATATAAAAACTACAGGTATTAAACCAAAACCAAAAAAAGACTATCAATATCAACTATCTTTTTATGCAAAAGCTACTGGTGTAACTCCAGTAGTAGATTGTATATATGTACCAAGAACTAAAAAAGAATTACATAGTTTTGAAATTATTGATATAGAACAAAATTGGAAAGAAATTAAAAGAATTGCAAATAAGATGATGAGGTTACTTGCATTGTCTAGCGATATTAGTGAGGTGTGTTATTTGTCATGTCTAGAACCGGACATATCAAATGAAGAATTCACTAATCAATGGGGTACTAATGAAATCATTGGTGCTAATAAATTATTTTTTGAAAGAGGATAAAATGACTGATAATTTGATAAATGCTTTGATCAAGGCACAACAAGAAATTGATCATGTGGTACAAGATGGAAACAACCCATTTTTTAAGAGCGACTACGCTACCTTAAAAGAAGTAATTGATTCTGTTAAAAAGCCACTGAATGATAATGGCATATTGCTACAACAAGAATCACATGACTGCGATAACGGTGCTTGTGTAGAGACTATCTTCTACGGACACGGTGGAAAGATAAGCACAGGCAGAGTAACTATCCCTGCTTCTAAACAAGACCCCCAAGCATACGGCTCTGCTCTTAGTTATGCTAAAC
>Ga0209337_1001354_pt1 | contig 18698 bp, 23 predicted proteins | sample LinPmetageLP53_FD_184044 | JGI IMG/M metagenome (GOLD analysis project Ga0209337, IMG submission 184044) | Marine viral communities from the Pacific Ocean - LP-53 (SPAdes) (version 2) | ecosystem: Environmental > Aquatic > Marine > Oceanic | place: Pacific Ocean | collected 2010-02-08 | reverse complement strand
GCAAAGAATGCTTCGGGCAAGAAGACACCAGTAAAAGACCTACCCTTTATAGCCTATTTTAAGCGTTCGGGGTTCAGACCTATCAACGACTTTATAAACCAGAAGCTAGGAAATAAGATACCCTTGCCAACTGCTTATATAGAATTGAAGACCAAGCGTATGGCGAATGGTGGGGTTACCTACTGGATACCACAACCAGAACTAGTTAAGGAGATACCCTTCACTGTGGAAGCCAAGGAACTTCTACAGGGTTTCCATGATGGTGTGTCTGCTTCCAATCAGAAAGTGCTTGAGGAACATAGAGGCTCTTTAAAAATGGTAGCTTCAGATGAGGACGTTGATTTAGCACAACGATTTGCATAATGTTAGCCCTGTTTGAAGTACAGGACTTTCTCAAACGTGCAGGGCGAGGAGAGGTAGACTCTTCTCGTCTTGAGCATTTAATAGAGCAATTTGGTGAAGACTGTAAAGATTCCCTGAGAAAACAACTGTCTAGGAAGGAGGGTTACCGAATACGTATGTCGGGGCTTGGTCGTCCTCTGTGTCAACAGAAGCTAGAACAGCAGGGCAACAAGCAGGAGATGGGGTATAACGACATCATGCGTTTCCTCATGGGTGACCTTATTGAGGCTGTTGCTGTGTTTGTCCTCAAGTCTGCTGATGTCAAAGTTGTGGATACTCAACGAGCGTGTGAGCTAGACATAAATGGTACAATAGTTAAGGGTACTCTAGACCTCATTATGAATGACGGTGAAGACAAGGTTTGGGATATCAAGTCCACAAGCCCTTGGTCGTACGAGAATAAGTTTGCCAATCGTGGGGGCTATGATGTCATAAAAGAAGATGACCCCTTCGGCTACATCATGCAGGGCTTCTTATATGCAGAAGCGCAGGGTATGCCCTTTGGGGGTTGGATAGCCATAAATAAGTCTACTGGAGAGTGGGCTTTTGCTGAAGCTCCAGAAGACCAAGAAGAAGACAGGAAACAGTACATTGATGACGCTAAGGAGCGCGTACGTAGCCTGTTAGAGGATAAAGGTTTCAAGATACCCTTCACCCCCACAGACGAGACTTACACCGTCTCAAAACAGAAAATAGAGACAGGCAACAAGTTGATGCCCAAGACCTGCACCTTCTGTTCCTTTAAGGAAATTTGTTGGAAGAATGCAGAACAACTTCCCAAGATTACATCTAAGGCTAAGTTCCCGCCAATGGCGTGGTACACTACAGTCAAGGCAAGGACGTTGTAATGCCCGTACTCTACACGGAAACATACCCTATAAAGATTATGAAGTTAAACCCTCAGTTGATGTGTGTGTTTGTGGAGAGCCATGAGGGTAGGGGTGGTGACCCTGCAACTGTCGAGGTAAGGGGTTTGCAAACTTCTTTCCCACTTACGGTAAAGAACAACTTCTCTAAGTCTGGATACTTTGTGTCGGACACAGAAGCGCGAGACATAAAAAAGATTGAAGAAGAAGCACAGGTTATAATATATCAACTAAGGAGAGGGGCAACCATATGTCTTCCGACGTTGCGCCTAAGCGACGAGCTAAACAGTTTAGAAAAACACACCCCAAAAGTAGAACAGTATCTATTAAAAAGGCTAGAGATAATAAAGCGGGAGTTTCCACTTCAAGGATTATGAGAAATACAAAGTACCGTTCTATGTTTGAGATAAACATAGCAAAAAATTTATCACAACAGAAGATAGCGTTTGAGTATGAAACTAAGAAGCTAGTTTATATACCCAAGACTAGAACGTATACTCCTGACTTCTATCTGCCCGAACAAGGTATATACGTCGAAACTAAAGGGTACTTTGACAAGGGGGACAGAGTAAAAATGCTCCTAATTAAACAACAGCACCCCGACTTAGATATTCGTATTGTTTTTTTAAATGCACGTAATAAAATATATAAGGGCAGTAAAACAACCTACGGAATGTGGGCAACCAAGCACGATTTTATATGGGCAGAGGGGGGAATCCCTCAGGAGTGGTTAAAGAATGAGCGATGATACAGAAAGACAATTAGAAGTAGCCAGTCTTCTTTCAGAGAGATACTACCTCATACTAAATAATAATGATTCAGACAGCTTTAGCATGACTGCATACGACACAACTACACCTACTGATTCAGAAATTCCTGCAGGTATGGTAGTATTATCAGGCATTATAGAACTTATGGAAAATAACTTCGATGCTATATGGGACGCAGGAGTAGCTAGAACTAATTTTATTTCTATGGTAGAAGGTATGCAGATAGACTTCGACGATGACGAGGTAAGTGAGACAACAGAGAAAGTTCTCTCTAGAACTGACAATATAATAAAGGTAGATTTTGGGAATGAAAAATGAGTATGGATTACAAACAAAAACTAGATAACAATATGATTGCGCCTAGTTTACAAGAAAAACATGAAGATTATATGACACGTAGATTAAAACAGGCAGAACAACAGCCTGATGTTGTTAAGAACCCAAGACACTACGAGCAGTACGAGTTTGAACCCGTATCGTTTATAATGAAGAATGAGCTATCCTTCTGGATGGGCAACGTTATAAAGTATGTTATGCGTGCAGGAATTAAGGATGACACGGATGAAGTACAAGATTTAAAGAAAGCAATAAGATATATAGAGATGCGTATTAATCAATTGGAAGGAAGAGAACCTAATGAATAACATGTTACCAAGCACCTATCAGCAATTTATACACAAGTCCCGATACGCTCGTTGGATAGATGATAGCCAACGTCGAGAAAACTGGAATGAAACAGTGGAGCGATACGTAGATTTTATGTCGAACCATGCGTACACTAAACACGCTATTAAGTTGCCCGAGCAGGACAAGAACGATATAATAGAGAATATAACCAATTTAAATATCATGCCTTCTATGAGGGCAATGATGACAGCAGGAACTGCACTAGCCCGTGATAACATTTGTGGATATAATTGTTCTTATATTCCTGTTGATAGTCCTCGTTCTTTTGATGAGTGTATGTATATACTTATGTGTGGAACAGGAGTAGGCTTCAGCGTAGAACGTGAGAACGTCGATAAGCTACCCATAGTTAGTGATACTTTCAGTAATTCATACACTGTGATACAGGTAGCAGACAGTAAGCCCGGCTGGGCGAAAGCTTTCAAGGAGTTGATTGCACTACTATATGCAGGGGAAGTCCCTGTGTGGGATGTCTCTCAGGTTAGAGAGGCAGGTTCTCGCCTAAAGGTGATGGGAGGTAGAGCATCAGGACCGCAACCATTGGTTGACTTGTTTAGGTTCTGTATAGAAGTGTTTACAAAGGCAAAGGGTAGGAGACTATACCCTATCGAATGTCACGACATCATGTGTAAAATTGGTGAGGTTGTGGTCGTTGGGGGTGTGCGTAGGTCAGCCCTAATCAGCCTGTCAAACTTAAACGATGACCAGATGGCTCACGCTAAAGCAGGACAGTGGTGGGACAACGAGCCACAACGCGCTCTATCTAATAACTCTGTTGCCTACAAGGGTAAGCCAGAGATAGGTACGTTCATGCGTGAGTGGTTAGCCCTGTATGATAGTAAGTCTGGTGAGCGTGGTATCTTCAATCGTGATGCCGCAGACAGGCAAGTTGCGAAGAACGGTAGACGCGAGACAGGACATATGTGGGGAACTAATCCATGTTCGGAGATTATATTACGTCCGTACCAATTTTGTAATCTGTCGGAAGTAGTTGTGCGCGAGAATGATGACCTCGCTAGTCTCAAACGTAAAGTTCGTCTGGCTACTATTCTAGGGACACTCCAATCAACCCTTACAGATTTTAAATACCTGAGGAAAGTATGGAAAGACAACACAGAAGAAGAACGCTTATTGGGCGTATCCTTAACTGGTATTATGGACCACCCTGTTCTATCAAAGAACATAGACAGCGCAAAGTGGTTGCGCGAGATGCGAGACGAGGCGGTGGCGGTCAACAAAGAGTATGCCCAGATGCTTGGAATCCCACAGAGCGTTGCCATTACTTGTGTAAAGCCGTCGGGTACTGTGTCTCAGCTAGTGGACGCGGCTAGTGGTATTCACGCTAGACATAATGACTATTATATACGCACTGTTAGAGGAGATAACAAAGACCCCTTGACACAGTTCTTGGTGAACGAGGGTGTTCCTGCCGAACCCGATGTGATGAAACCAAAATCTGTCACAGTCTTTAGTTTTGCTATGAAGTCGCCTGTCGGGGCAGTCACACGTACTCAACTAACCGCTATAGAACAACTAGAGTTGTGGAAAACATACGCTCTTAACTGGTGTGAGCATAAGCCTAGTGTCACCATAACCGTTAAGGAAGAAGAGTGGATGGAGGTAGGAGCGTGGGTATATGACAACTTTGACGTTGCTTCTGGAGTGTCCTTCCTGCCACACTCTGACCATACTTATCAGCAAGCACCCTATCAGGACATAGACGCGGATACTTATAACGAATGGCAAATTGCCCACAAGCATGTGACTATCGACTGGGATAAGATGGCAAACTTTGAGAAAGAAGACAACACTTCTGGCTCACGGGAGTTAGCTTGTACTGCAGGAGTATGTGAAGTGGTTGACTTAAACGCAGGATGATTATAGAGTATACTCCAAACTGGTGGGAAGTTGGTATGATTACAGCTATCAGCGTTAACACCGTCATTAACTTAATAGTATTTTTTAGACACAGATTTAGAGGTAAAGATGAAAATAAACGGGAAAGAATATGACCCAGACTCCCTAACTAAAGAGCAGAAATACTTTGCTATGCAGATAAAACTTTTGCAGGAAGATGAAAATAACCTAAATTTAAAAATGGCTCAAGTAAGAGTAGCCAAAGAGGTATTTCTTGGTCGTTTAATAAAGTATATGGAGGATGGAGAAATTGAGCTTACAACCGAAAATACAGGATAGAAAGAAGTTTGACCTCGACTTATCCTACGGCAAAGTTCGCGAACAACGGGTTGCTGACATGTTGCAAGATAAGAAGATAGAAGTCAAATCAGAACGGAACATGTGGGCTAGAACAGGTAATATTGCTATAGAGTATGAATGCTATGGCAAACCCTCTGGTATATCAGCCACAGAATCAGACTACTGGTTTCACAACCTGTGCATAGGAGACGATACGTTTGCAACACTCGTCTTTGATGTGCCGTCCCTCAAACGTATCATACACAACCTAGACGAAAAACGCACCGTGTCAGGCGGGGACAACGGTGCGTCTAGAATGTATCTTGTTAATCTGCAGAAGTTGTTTTCTTCAGATGTTATAAAGGCGTACAAGAATGCCAAAGAAACCTAGAGCAGACTTGTTTACTCTCACTTGTAAACTCAATACTGACGGGAACGTGGAGTTAGAGTATAACTCTGTGAACCCCGACGATTTTGCTAGGGAGATGGAGAATAAGTTTCCCCAGTACGAAGGGACATTTAAGGTATCATCGCTTATACGATATCTAAGACAGAATGCAGATGAGGTTATGAATAACTCAGGAAGGTACGTGTGATGTTTACAACCTATGTATTATCTTGTGCCTACATATTAAATCAAGAGCCTATATGCACAGAGTTTGTAGACGACTACGGCCCTTATTATACAGAAGAAGAATGCATCATCCGCGCACAAAAAATGAGGGAGTACCTGATTATCTACCTAGTAGAACCGTCAGGTATTCCCCATTCATTTCAGTATAAGTGTGTTAAGATAGTTAGAAGTACCTAAGACTTCTTCTTCTTCTTCATCATCATACCGCCATACATCATACCAGACATACCGCCTGCCATACCCCTCTGTTCACGAGGAGCCATAGGGTTAGCTGACATTGCCATGCCTCCCATCTGCATAGGTTTGCGAACCATAGAACCGTAAGCGTAGGTTTTCATCATGTTACCGCCCTTGCCCATCTTCTTCATTTCGCCACCGTCACCCATCTTAGTCATGGGTTTCATCATTCCACCGCCTGCCATCTTCTTCTCCTTTTTCATGTTTTTTTCTATGGCAGTCTGCCTAGCGTTTTCATAGCCAGACATCTTGCCGTCCTTATTTAGGTCGCCCTTCATTTTTTACTCCAATCCTGCTCTCACAGCTCTTGCTAATGCGTCTTGTTCTCTCTCTCTAGATGAAACAGTCTGCTCTTGTATTGTACCAGAACCTAAGAATGTTTCTAGTGCTGGTATTTCTCCTTCATTTCTTAATATTCCTTCACCACCAAATAGCAAATGAAATTGTATACGTTGTCCTAGTGTGTTTATTTCCTTAGGTGATTTAATTGTTGGGGTTTGTAAGAGATAGCCCAATGCTCCTGCCGCACTCTTATCTCTCAGAATCATCTCAACTGCACTTGAACCATTAGCAACAAGCAGTCGAACTCCAACTTCTGCAGTTATGTATTCAAGACTAACAAGACCCCTTGCATAGTTGAATGCCCTAGATATAATACTTTCTACGGACATGCCCATAGTCTCAGGTATCTTCCTAAAGTTCATACCGTCACCCTTTGCTGTGACTGCCCAATCAGCAAATAGTTTAACACTCTTAGCGTGTTCCTCACCTAGGATGGCTTCCATAACAGCGTAGTTTCCCGGACTTTCTGTGTACTGTATCAGGGTATCAATGTCAGCTACAGTTTGTTTTGCGTCAATTAATCCTGCTTGTTTAGTAATACGAGTGTCTGATTTAGAAAGAATACCCTTCATATATAAAGTTCTGAGAGCGATATCTACTTCATCATCATTCATACCTCCAGCTTTAAATCTCTTTTTAAGAGTTGCTATGGTTTCAGGAGTAGCTACCTCAAAAAACTTATCGAAAAATACATCGGGTCTTCCCGCATCTATTTCCAATGCGGTTACTTTATCCAACACATCAGTCTCTTCTTCTAGTGCTTTGTTTGCGGCAATACGTAGTGGACTCTCCGTGTTATTAATATTTTTTTGTATAGCATTGTAACTATCTGCCCATTCTTTTTTATCTGCTAACAACTTGTCTACGTTCCTAAACTCATCTCCATAGTCTGTAAGGTTGTGTCTTCTATAAGTAACAGCATCCCCTACATTTTCTACTACGGGAATTGAAAGAGTTGACTCTAATTCTAGGAGCGTGTTGGCTTTCTCAAAATCCAATTCCCCGCCTAATTTTCTCATTTTTTCTTCAGCGTCTTGCATCTGTTTAATTCTAGATTTTTCACCAGCCGTTAAATTTTCAGGTAAATCAGGAGTAGGCGTTCTAGACTTACCAATAGATTTATATAAGAACACTTCTGATTCATGTTTTAGAATAGTTCCCAAAATTTCTTGTAAAGATGTAGCAACTTGTTGGTCTGCTTCATCAGAAAGCTCTATGGCATACACTGCTTGGTTGTTGTTAGGCTTTTGTTGTCTACCAGAAAACTGTAGTAGCACACCCATATCTTGTTGTATTTGTAACATTGCAATGTCTTTTTCTTCAGCGGTCTTTGCTTCAAGAGCTTTTCTGATGTTAGCTCTTATGCTTTTAAAAGGATAGACAGCACTATTAGCATCTCTTTTCGTAATAGCCACTCCTTTTGAAACATCAGCCTCATCTAAACCCTCTGATAGTGCCTTCTCTTCTGGAAATACTATTGTTTCTCTTACGGTGTTTGCCTTGACAATACCCCCATAAGTCCCCGGAGCAAATGTTTCCCCCTCTGTCTGTTGATATACTTTTCTAGCTGCAAACATTCTTCTACTTAGTTCCCCGCTACTATCTGCTGTAGCAACAGCATCATCAACTACGCTCATAAACTCTTGGTCTATAACAGCCTGTGCTTTCTGAACAGGGTTCTGTTGATTGTTTCTGTGTTGTTTAAGACTAAAGTGACGACGTATAGTTTCTGTTTCTTTTATAGTAGCATCAAAAAACTCAAAGGGAGTGCTGGAGTCTTTGTTCATTAGGAAAGCCATGCCTGAAAAGTCTGCTGTGTTTTCTATATTTCCTAGTTCTACATTAATATCCATGAGAGCTTTCAAATCATTTTCTGACATTGTTTTTTTCAAACCTCTTTCTGCCATAACATCAAAGGTTGATTTTATTGTTCTGCCTTCATTCCTAAAGTAAGCATCTTTCTTTAGAAAGAATGTCTCTATAGGGTTATTCTTTAGGTCATCTACTAAACCTACAAGCTTGGTAAATACTCCCCCTACGTCTATCTTTATATTGTTCTCGTTAGCGTAGGTATCTACTTTATTGTAGCCTACAACTTTTTTACTTTCTGTTCTAGCAGATACAATATTAAAAAATTGGTCTGCATTCGTTTGTATTGCTTCTATAACCTCTCTCTCTGATAGATTTCTAGAAAAAGTTTGAAGGTTAGCATTTGTGTTTGCAATCCTACCTAGCAGTAATCCTGCTGTTTCATCAATTATTCTTGCTTGTGCTACAGCATCTGAAGGCTCTATATTTAGGGCTATTGTTTTTAATTTAACAAGTTCATCCAACATATCAGGAGTCACGTCTTCCACAGACTCAATGTATATATCTAATAATTTATTAAACTCTTGTTTCTTATAACTAATTTGGTCTTTGTTAGATAAGCTTACACCCTCTAGCATACTTATAGTTTGTTGTAGAGAATCATTAGTATTTAGGTCTACACCCTCTGCCTCAAATTTTTGTTTTAATATGTTTACCTGAATGTCCATGCCATTAATAACTTTTTCTTCTTCAGCCAAAGCCATAAAAGCGTCCTGTAATTTTTTTCCACCAGACGAACTGGTTAAATCCCTGCTTGATAGTTTAACATTCTGTGCTTGCAGAGCAATTAGGGGAGCTAAACCAGATGCGTGTGCTATACTAAGATGAAGCGCACTCATGTTTGTTGCAATCTCTTCTTCAGAAAATACAACTGAACCGTCGCGTCCTCTGGTATTACGCATAGACTCTTTTGTGGCTTTCATCATCACATTATAGTTTACTAGACTATTGTACATTCTTTGTTGCATGTTTATGGGTTTACCACCTGCAGTAAATATTGCAGCAGTGTCTGCAGAACGAATAATCCTAGCAAAGTCTTTAACAGCTAGTATAGTTTCCTCGCTTACAGGTACTCCCGCAGCTTCTCCTGCTTTTTTTATTGCAGTTATATCGCCACCAATTAACATCCCGGGAGTTATAATACTAAATAAATCAGAGTTTTCTAGCACGTTTGCAACTGATTTTACGCTCTCTACCCCGTAACTAAAAGGGGGAACACGTTTTGCAAGTCCTACTGCTACGTTCGTAACTGCTCTGGCTGCAGGGGGTGCAACGAAAGGTCCTGCTAGAGCTACTAGAAATGACGAACTTCCCTCAGGTAATCCAATAGCACTCGTAAGTGGTTCTAGCATATCTGAGTATCCTAGTGCCGCACTTATTATAGTGTCGTCTATAAGTACTTTCTTAGAGAAGGGACTATTAAACATACCCCTTCCTGCTTTTGACTTGTATATTAAAAAACTTTCTTTTTGAAAACTTAATAAGTTCTCTTGGTCTTTTAGCTGCCCTCTAAGAGTAGAATATTTAGGGTCTTTTCTTGTTAAACCTGTTAGACTTTCTTGTATTTTTGTAATGTCTTGTTCCAAAGTATCTATAGTGTTTTCATACTGTTCTATGTTAGATAGATGCTCCTTGACTACCTTACCTCTGGCTAGTGTACCTGCGCTACCTCCCATAGTACCCAAGCTAAAAATCTTTGTGGCCCTACGAGCCGCGTCGAATTGTCCAAAACTATTCTCTTTACTGACTTGTTTAAATATTGTGTAGTCATCTACATTGGCATATTTGGTAGGGTTTATTCTCTTAGCTTCAGAAACTGTATCAAACATACTAGTTCCTTTTTTTATGTTTAGAGCCACAGAAAGTTGTGATAAAGGAAGTATGTTAGACAAATATACAAGTGTTTTTTGTGGACTGCTTAATTGTTGGAAGGATTGGTCTAAAAGCTCTGCAGCAATAGGTTCTACCAAGCTAAAATCGTCCTTCATAACAGGATTACCCTTATCATCTAGCTCATATTCTACACCTGTAGGATTTCCTACATCGTTAAAAGTTTGTCTCATAACAGGTTTCTGATGAGTTTCGCTCCATGCTTTTTCACCTGCCTCCTGTGTAGAATAGCTTTCTATAAATTTTTTCTTGTAGAATTGATTAAAACGTTTAATACCACTTCTAAAAATAACAGTAGCATCAGCCCCTTTGTATAAACTATTACGAAGAAAATCGATAGTTTTTCCTTGGTTATTAGAATATATTCTGCCAACTCTTTGTCCAAACGTGTCAAATTCTGTCCCCGGTCTATCCATAAGACCTATCGATTCTAAAGTAGCCCCTGTTACACCTGCCACAGCGTTAACACCTGTTAAGGCTAGTGTCGGTAGAGTTTGAGCAACATCAGCGGGTAAGTCCCTAAGCATACGCCCTGTCTCTACAATAAAATTACCACTTTCAAAATTATCTAGTAAAACTTCTTGTCCTCTCAAGGGAAGTTTTGAATTTTTAAGAACTTTACCAACCTGTACAGTATTTTCTACTATTTGTTCCATTCTTTGTTGTGTTCTAGGAGAGTAAGCCATCGCCTCTAAGGGTAGGCGAACATCGCCTTCACGAGTAGAAAATGGCACAGCTAACTCACCCTCAGGGATTGTCTCAAGCTCTTTAAACTCTTTTATAAAATCAAAGTATAGTTCAGCTTCTTTTTCTCCCGTAGCGTCGCGTTTAATTGTATCTAAAAGAAAAGGGTGCATAGCCTTACCATTTATGGTAGAAAACCCAGTAGCATCTATTTCTTCCTGTGTGGTTGCGTTTAATAACTGTCTAAAAGCATCATCCATAGATAGGGTAGGAACTTGTCCTCTCTGTTGAGCAATATCCTTATCTTCTAGAGATTCTAGTATGGTTTTTGCAAAGCCAAGTCTCCGTTCCTTACGTTTTTGAATAGGAGATTTTCCAGAATCCGTAGCCTCAGGAACTGTAGCCTCAGGAACTGTAGCCTCAGGAACTGTAGCCTCAGGAACTGTAGTCTCAGGAACTGTAGCCTCAGGAACTGTAGTCTCAGGAACTGTAGCCTCAGGAACTGTAGCCTCAGGAACTGTAGCCTCAGGAACTGTAGCCTCAGGAACTGTAGCCTCAGGAACTGTAGTCTCAGGAACTGTAGCCTCAGGAACTGTAGCCTCAGGAACTGTAGTCTCAGGAACTGTAGTCTCAGGAACTGTAGTCTCTTCATTGTTATCGTCCAGTATTACAGGAGCTAGTGCCATTATTTTTTCCTATTGTTGATTAGTGCTATTGTCAGGAATGAGGGTGTAAATGTAATCACCTTCTGTAAACAAGCCTCTTTCATATGTATCCCCGTTTATTGTAACTGTAGGTAAAAGGTCTATTCCCGCAGCTGTTATCTGTTTTCCTGTCATTGTTTGTGGAACATCTTCAACGGGTTCTGCAGGGTCTTTTGGTTTAGGGGGAAGGTTTGACGAAACGTATTGAAAGTCAGGATTTTCTTGTCTGTAAGCTGTAATGCCTTGAATGTTCACTAAGCTATTATCCTCAAGATTGCGTCTAAGAAGACGCATATTATTCGTGTCCTGATAAAATTCGTAGCCCTGCTGTGTAAATGCAGGTATTAACTGCAAGTGTCCCTTTTTCGTAAGTGCCTCAAAACTATCGGACGTATTACCTACACTGCTATTATTATTTCTGGTGTTTGCACTAGCCCTGAAAATCTTATTTGATTGAGATATAATTCCATTATACCCATCAATCATTTTAAGTTCTCTAGAACCTACTCTTTTTCCTGCAAAGTTAGTAAAAAATTCCGTTTCAGCCGAGAGATTAGCCATTTGCGTCCGTCGGGTTCTCAACTTAGACAAGATAACGTTCTGGTTAGCAAATAACCCTTGACCTATTAATTGGTCTAGTTGGATTTTAAAATCCGCATCAGATAGTCGTCCATTGCTATCTTCGGCACGAGCTAAAGCGTATGCGAGTTGAATAACAGATACTTCAACCTCGCCCAGCTTCTGTGTTAGTGTTATGTCTATATTATTATCCTTAAAAACTTCCAGTGCCGCATCCTGTAAACTGCTAATAGTTGTTAGTGTACCATCATCGTTCGTCGTTAAATCGTCGCTACTAAGTCCTCCAAATATAAGGTCTATCTGGCTTCCCTCTCCTAGTAAGCCAACATTAAGCTTTTGTAACACACCTGCCGCACCTACTTTTACAAATTCGCCCCTGTCTTGGTCGAATCCCATGTTTTTTATTATAATATCAAACAAGCCGACAGCCTTTTTAGAAAATTCATTCTTCTCCCTTACTTTTGCAAGGTCAACGTCCTGCCCTTCAAAAGCTTGTTTTGCAGTCATAGTAGTGGCACGTTCTTCTATTGTAATACCTTCGGGCAATTTTCTAATTGCATCACTTTTAGGAATAAATGGCATTAGAATTTCTAATTTTTTATTTGTGTCGTCACCTGCTTTTTCATTTAAGTATTTGATAACTATCTGTCTAGTATCTTCGTCACCACCGCTTGTAAAAATATCTAAAACTTTTCCATTAGTTAACTTGTACAAGGGAAGACTATCTCGCTTAAACAAGTCAACGTTTCTATCCCCTTGATTAGAATACAAACCGTTTACTGCAACATTTTCTATAAAATCTTTCGAGTTCATTCCCATAGCACCAGACATGCTCTGAATTGATGTTCTTTGGTCAGAAGTAAAATTAACGCTTGCTATAACACTATTACCATCGCCTGTTTCGCTTTGAGTAAATACAAAATCTCCATCTTGCCTTTGGGATGTCATAGTTTCTACTTGCCTTGCTTGCGACGATGCTGGTTTATTTACGATAGTCTCAAGGTCTTTTTTAAAGCTTAAAAGCTTGCTAAATTCCTTAAAGTTACGTACAATACCTTCTCCTGAACCTCCTTCTCTAGCCATTTGTAATTTGCTTTTAATAAATGAAGAAGTTCTTATAGCGTTTAACTGTCCGTTTATAAATTCTAACGTACTTTCTGCTAGCGCACTATTTGCAGTGGCTTGTTGTATAAGAGTATCATAGTTCCTATCATTAAACAGATACTGATTGAAATTAGCCATTTGATTTTCAGTTCTTGTGTCGTAATCTGAATTGCCATCAGCTATAGGAAGTTCTAACACACTCCCTCGAGCATTAATGGATATAATATCCTCCTGCTCCTCCATAGTCATAGTCGCAGATAAAATATTCGCACGTGTAAATTCCATGTCAGCTATAACTATGGCTGGGTCAGGTCCTTGATATGCCTCCCTTATATCTTTATTCGCAAACATCTCTGTCTTCGCTTTTACATTTGCTTCGTACGCTTTTATGCTATCATCTATAGTTACATATTTTGTAGCTGCATCATAGTACTCATCTATACCCCAATCCTCATTGGTGGCGGTAGCTAGTACTTCAGGAGGAACTATTCCCGCGTCAACAAGGGTCTGTAAATATTTAAAACCAGTCTCTTTATGTGTTTTTTGGTTCACTAGTTCATCGAAGTGTTCTCTGTCGGCAGCTAGATTTGGAACAATATCTTTAAATTTAGAATTTTGGTTACCTATAAATAGATTATAGGTTTCTGGTCGAGTAGTACCAGCTATAACCCCATTCGCTAGAGACAGCCCTATTTGATTGCGATTCTCCTCGTCTCTTATTCTTTTGTCTCTCTCGTCTATAGCCCTCTGCCTGCTAACAGCATTAGCCTTCTTAACCATGCCCATAGCAACGCCCTGAAGAAAACTCATTTGTCAGTCTCCCTATCTGTATCTAAGAAATTATCTTCTTGAGGTTTCTTATTAGACCCCTCCCGTATATTTTTGTTGAAAGCTTCTCTAATAAATCCAAACATCTGTGGATTGTTGCCCTTCATAAGGTTCATAAAGGTCTTGTCGTCCATAGTACCCTCTTCTAGGACATCCTCATTCTCAAACAGGCGATACGGAATATCCTCCTCCTCAGCCATGTCTGCTATTATTAGCCCAAGAGGTCCTTTGATTAGCAAGCCTACGTCAGGACTGAAAGCCCCCTCTGTAAACCCTTGATATATGACCCCTTCAACGATTGTCTCTATAGAAACACCAACCAACATCATCTTAAATAATTCTTGTCTACGCTTAGGGCCTTCAAACTTATCTACAAGCATGTCCAAGACCTGATTAGGGTCTACCATTCGTGGTGGATTACCCCAAGGCCACTTGGTATTGTCCTCTGTCAGGGAATGCCCTGCAGGTGGTGCGCTAAATGGGTCTACGTTAAATCTTGCCACAGGTATACTCCTCAGACTTTTCTTGTTGTTGTAGCTGTAGTTGATATAGCTTTAGGAGCTAATGTTCTTCCTCTCACAGAAGTACTTCCGGGGGACGCGGCCGCCCTCCTTGGGGTTGTTGGTCGAACTGTTCTGCTATCTAAGATGCGTTGTAGTTTAACATCCGTGTTTATAGGACGACTACGTATATTTTCTACTGCCCGTAGAAACCTAGCATTCTGAAGAGGGGTCATTTGCCCTACGGTCTGAGTTTGTCCCGGCTCATAGTCTAGTGTTGGAAACTGCCGACGAGCCTGTTGTTGTTGCTCCCCCGTAGCATCCCCAAAGAAACTAGCACCTGCAGATGATATAATCTTCTTACCTAGAGGGTTATCAAGAAAAGAATCGGTCTTTTGTACGACCGTTGTTCCTACATCTACAGCCTTGGTAAGACCCGATACCAATGCGCTAGTGACTGCTGTTACAAAATTAAACATAATACTCTATCCATTAATTTTCGTTACTGTTAAACAAATTAAAAATAAACTCACCAATTGATTGCGCGTATTCTTGTTGGCTTTCCATTTCAAATAACTCTTTTGTATTTGCGAACTCGAGAGCCGCCATACCTATCGCGTGTTCTCTCTGCAGTCGATTTTCGCCCTTCTGAAAATTCCAAGAAGCATTGTCTCTATATTGTTGCCAAATAGAATTTAAAGCGGTTTGAGATGCAGCAAACGTGTTCTGAACATCAACACGGTTGGCTTCGTTTTGAAGTGCCGTATTCGCAGTATTAAGTGTTCTCCTCCAGACAACGTTACTCTGGTCGATTGCAAAACTCGTGTTGGCATTGAACTTATCCCGCGAATCTTTTAGGGTCGCATTATATTGCTTCATAGCGTTCGACTCAGACACGTTATACTGCCTCATAGAAACCTCTCTGTTCGCATTCGCTGTCTCTGTCTGAACACTTAGTTCTGCAAAAAACTCTTCCACTTGTAGCTCATTCTTCGCATTAAACTCCTTACGAGCATTATCTTCAGCGGCATCCTTAAACAACCCCGTAGTTAGGGTTTGATACGTTACGGTGTTAGACTTCTGTTCGTTATCCAATTCTTTTAGGTCTACAGATAGGAACGCTTGTGCGTTCGTAACAGCACCCTGAAGACGAGCATTAAGATTTGCTTTATCCATAGCCGCGTATGTTGCCGCATTCTGAAGAGCAGATGCCTGTTTGTTAGTGAGATTTTGAAGTTGTATAGCAGAATACTTGTTTGCGTCTGCAGATGCTATTTGCACTCCAGACTCCATAAGAGCTTGGGTAATAGCCGCAGAAGCCATGCTAGATGCCCCCAGACCTCGCTGTTGCATGACGGCATTTACCTTGCGAACTTGCGGGGATGCCCATGATGGCATGGGTTTACCCTCTTCTAGGGAGGACATCAATTGTCCAAGCTGGTATTGAACTGTTGCGCGTTCATCTAGCTCTTCGGTTGCGGCAATTGATAGGGACCCCGCTGATACTTGTCCTTGAGGGGCGGTCATGTATTCGTTAGGACGGTCTAGAGTAGCAGACTCTAAAGAAATATTACCTAACTGTGGGGTTATTGCCGTTACTGCACCCACCTGCCCTAAGTCTGTAGTTGCAACAGGTGCGTTTACTGCTAGGCTAGCCGTAGACGCTTGGTCTGCAGTTACGGCAGTGTTAGGTAAGTTCAAACCCTCCTCAGTGAGTTTTTCATTTTCCTGCACCTGCTGTAAAACGGGGGCTACAGTAGGAACTCCCGTAGCCGCCATTGCCCCAACTTGGTCTGTTAGTTCTTTATCAGTATTAATTACGCCATCCTGTGCCATATCTAAGCCTTACTCAATACTCTGTCTAGTTTATCTTCTATTCTGTGACATGCTTCCATAACTCTGTCCACGTCACTACGTAGCTCTACCTTGGTCGCATAGTCTTCTCTTGTTTTATTTAATAAAATTTGCACTCTTTTAATCTCTGTAAACATCTGACGGAATGCCCAAAACACTGGTGCGATTACCATAGTAAGAACAATATTCCAAAATAACATAGGGTCTATTTCCATTAGTCTTCTCTATGTGTAAGGGCTATCACTAAGCACTGATGTATTCCAAGCCGCTTTAAGTTCATCTATTGTCGTAGCGTCTGTGATAGCTTTTGCGGCAGGAGAATTTCTTAACGCATTCTTTTTAGTAACTGAAGCCGCCTTTGCAGTTGAATCATCAGCTTCTAATGCTTTCATATAGACTACATCTTCAGCTTCAAGCAATGGCTTACGAACCTCACGAATTTTATCTTTAAATATTTCTTTAGCCTTGGTTAAGTCTTCTGAAATTACTTTGCCAGACAATGACCAAGCCCCTCTAAAGTTTCTGTTTGTTGGGACAGTAGCAGTTGAAGCATCAATCTGATTACCATCCTTGTCCACGATATATGTTGTTACAGCCATGATAATCTCCTATGCCGCTAAGTCTTGATTGATGCGCCAAGCATTTCGCCAGACACGTTGGTGGGGTAATTGTTCTTTTTTGCAGATAACCAGAGTTCTTCTGTTGCCTTTGTCAAAGTTTGCAACGACATCAGCAGGACAGTCTTTAAGAATAAGAAATTCTATTGCTTCTTCTTCTGTCATAGCACCCACTGGCTCAGTCTCATGTAGCAAGTAGCCCCTTGTGTGCTTCTTGAAATCTGGCTGTGCTTCGTCTTTTGCTAGTTCGTGATACACCCACACTGGTGGTAATATTCCACCTTGCAATGCACAAGCCATCCAGTTAGGGTCTGCGATAAGTATCTTTGCACATTCGTCTACGCTATCCTCATAAACCACACGATAGTCTGTTTGCACAGGCTCAAGGTTTTCTTTTGCCCAGCACAATCTATCAAATAAATGCGTGCCTTTAAAATCAGGTGTCTGCATTATGCTAAGTCTCCGTGAATTGTTACATATAATTCATCAACATCCTGATTTGAACCATCAAATGTAGCACCAAACCTAATCTCAGATGTGCTTATGCCATCTATTGCAGAATAGCGGTTAAAACTTCCATCAATTCCACTTGTCTCACTTACGGTTTCGTTTGGTGCATAGTCGTCATTAGCCATATTGCTTGAGTAATTAAAATCATAACTCCCAGTACCGTTGTCATCGGCTGACGAAATATTAAATGAATCTCTAATAGCTATTGTTCCTGTGCCATCTAGATTACCCCAAGCCTTCGCACTACCATTCACAATGAAATCTGTAGTTAGTGACCCTGCGGATGAGTGGGTCAGTATATCTGCCGCTATTGTACCTGCCATTATGCTAAATCTCCATTAACTGAAACACTAAGTCTGGTGTCATCACTTGCACTTACATTTGCTAAAGAAAAGTTAGCAATATCAAAGCCAGTAGTCGCAGGAACGGCAGAATTGCCTTTTATGCCCATTACCCTGTTACCACCACCAGATTGTTCGCCAGAACATCCAGTTGTTGCATAGTTTGCGTTTCCCATATTATTCGTGAAAACAAACCGCGATGTTCCTGTGCCAGTGTCTGCAATGGAAGCTAAATTGAATGAATCGTAGAAAGCATGAGTTCCCGATTGTTCAAATGAACCCCAAACTTTTGTTAGACCCTGTTGTAAACTCTGTGTGGCACTACCGCCCTCAGAAGTCACTGTAACTGTACCAGCCGAAGCTCTACCTGTTAGGTTATCTGCTATTATTGTACTCATGCTAAATCTCCGTGAATAGTTGTACATAACATATCAGCATCAATAGCAGTTGCAGATTCATTTCGTGAAGTAACTCTATGACGACTTGTTATATTCAAAGCCCCTGCCGCATGTTCAGAAAAAGCATGATTTCCACTAAGCGCAGTTCCGCCAACAAGGGCATAATTTGCGTCACCCATATTGCTTGTGTGATTGGGTCTACCTGCACCTGTAGCAAGGTCTTCTAAAGAAGATATATTTAAGCTATCTAAAATAGCCGCAGTACCTACTAATTCAAATCTTACGAAAACTTTTGCCGCATTTTGTTTAGTTAACGTGACAGGGCTACTGCCGTCTGAAGCTACTATTGTATCTGCTTTTAATGTACTCATCTAAACCACCGTGTAAGTTTCGCCAGTGCCAACAGTAACTGTTATGCCTGAGTTTATAGTTATAGGTCCTGCTGACATCGCATTCTTGCCATCTGTTATTGTATAATCCGCTGTTACAGCCCGTCCATTCTCATAGAATATCTGGTCATCTCCACCACCTGTAGCACCTGCTATACCTGTTAGATTAGAGCCATCACCAGCGAATGCTGTTGCTGTTACCGTGCCTGTACTTGGATTGTAACTTAAATTACCATCCATCTCTAAGCCAACATTTCCTGTGCTTGATGTTGCACCCTCTACGAAAGCAATTAAGTT
>Ga0209337_1001353_pt1 | contig 18702 bp, 28 predicted proteins | sample LinPmetageLP53_FD_184044 | JGI IMG/M metagenome (GOLD analysis project Ga0209337, IMG submission 184044) | Marine viral communities from the Pacific Ocean - LP-53 (SPAdes) (version 2) | ecosystem: Environmental > Aquatic > Marine > Oceanic | place: Pacific Ocean | collected 2010-02-08 | reverse complement strand
AAACCAATCCCAGCCTTCCATTACCAATTCACCTCCAATTCAACAAACTCTTCTTTATCAACAGAAAATGCTTTCACAATTCCGTTATCTTGACCATACTTCCAGAGGTCATAGACTAGTTGAGTATCTTTCATACAATACTCTACTACTTCATCATATTGACCCATTTTCCATAACTTAGGAGCATCTGCACTATCCATGAGTTTAGAATCATTCATAGTACACTTTACTAAGTTACTAAGAGGAAATCTTTCTCCATGATGTTTAGTCAATAGCCTACTAGTATCAATGTATCTTTTATCTTCAAGATACTGTTTCATGCAATATATATCCATTGCGTTCTTTAGAATAGGTAAATCAAACGACGCTATATTATGTCCTAATAGAACTCCACCTTTCTGAAAATGTTCATCTAAATCAAACTTTAATTCTCTTAAAGATTTAATCACATGACCAGATTTAGCAAAAGTATCTACGGGTTCATCAACATATACAGTTCCGTTCTTTCCATCCCAAGTAGCAACAGTAGATACTTGAAACATATGAGTATTGCCAAAACCTCCAATGTCATAAGACATATTTTTGGTTTCTAAATCAATAGCCATTACTGACATTTAACTCAATCCTGCGACCAAAGTTTGGAAATCTTTTCTGTTTCTTTATCTGTCTTTTCTTCTTCAACATCAATTCGACGCTTTAAAAAGCAAACAATGTTATTCCCTGCTACTGTTAGCATAGAACAACATTCCCAACCATCATTACCATATGTATCTAATGATTCAATTATTACTTTCGGGCCTTTTGATACCTCAAAGACAAGGTATGTGTTTTCATATTTCATTGTTTTTCATCTCCTTTAAATTTAATAAATACTGCTCTGCCTTGCTTGTCTATTTCAAATAAGTTTTCTATTGATTTAAAATAATTATAGACACTAGCCTGACTCTTTTTACTTTCTAGTTTTACTTCAGATAAGTAATCTCTTTTACTAATAAAGCCTTCTTCGTCTTTGTCCATACTTAGATATATTGACTTGAATACTGTCATCATGCTCTTTTCAGTTACGGATGTCTTACGCACACGGAGGCTACGGTTGAGCCATGCTACAAGGGTCTTATAACACTTTTCCGTAATCGAGGCCGCTTGCTCAACATTTCTACCTGTTACTCTAAACCTTAGCGATTTATCGCTAATCGCTCTTGATTGAGCAATAGAACAAAGAACTGCCATTTTCTTTAAGTTTTGATTTAACCTAGTAATAAAAACATCAAGAATCTCTTTTACTTCTTGCCTCTCATCATTAATGAAATTATCCATTTTCTCGTATTGTATCATTAATTGCGCTCTTGCATCATCAGTATAAGTCATTGTATCTAAGGGATTACACCCTACTTCTAGAAATCGTTCTCTGGTGAGTTGATATATTTCAAAGATAGCCTTTGCGAATTTTTCCGTTGGTGGCTCAGTTCTTTTTGTTTTAATACCAAATTGGTTGATTAATTCCCTTCTAATCTTATCCTGTACGAATGAAGGGACATCGTGGACATACATAACCATTCTCGGAAGAACACCAGTAGTAGCCATAATAGTCTGCAAGTTTTGCGGAGGATATGTCATAGCCAATACTGACCTCTCACAATAACAGTTCATTACTCCTCCTTCTTTTAATTGTTTATTAATAATCCATGAATCCCCTGTTATTGAATTCATTAAAGTATTCAAATATACAATAGAACTTGATTTGTGTTGGCTCTCTTTAAATATTCCAGAATATTCAAACTCATCCCAATGAGCAATACCGCTTCCTTCTAAAGCACCTGCTACTCTTTCAAAGTAAAAATCACCAATTGGTGAACCATGTTCTTCTGATTCTTCATCATTTTTAATCACCTTCTTATCTTTATAACCAACTAAAGCCGCATCAGTATAATCGACTAAAGAAAACAAATCGAAATGAGTATCTGATACTTGTCCTAACTCTCTTACTTTGGGAGGATGCTTTGCATTCTCATTAATCTTTTTAAAGACTGATTTTGAAATTGGCCCAACAAATCTCCACATAGTTGATTTACCAGTACCAGAAGTTTGAATCCAACAAACGTGAACTCTAACGTCATCAGTTAAATCACCATCAGGTATATGCACAAAGTCTTTGCACATCTGACCTAATAAGTTAAAGAAACATAATCCCGCAGGTATTTCATTATACTTGGAATAATCTGAGGCTGTTTCTATCCATGCTTTCATAATGGCAGGTAATTCAACAGTTTCGTGTCTAAGCCCTTCCATAAAATCATTATAATCTTCTTCATTCATTTCTTCTTCATCTATCATATTTTCACCTTATTCTCTGAATTTAATACATTGATTATTCTGTCTGCTAATACTTTTCCAAACCCTTCTAGTTTTTGTATTTCAAAACTAGTTTGTTCTCCTATTTCCATAACAGACCCAAAGTTATCAATGAGTAACTTTGCTTTTTTATAGGAAACTCCTTTCACGCTAGTTAAGATGTCTAATCTTAAATCATCCGTTGTTATTCTCTTAAAGACCTGTGGCCTAATTACATCTCTTTCTATTGGTTGCATTTTACATACTGCCGTAATTATAAGAGATGCTTCTGATTCGCTCTTAACCCAAAACGGTTTAATATCTGTATCTAATACTATTCTACCGATAGCCCCTAAAAACTTATTAGTAAGCATTATTTTTCTAGAAGCGATAGGTAATTTACTTTTACCGTGTTTAATAATATTATGAATTGCTTCAGGTAAATCTCCATAGATTATAACTACGTTATTTTTATAGTGTCTATCCATGTTATCCATCTGTGTCCACAATCTTTTAGACATAACAGAGCCAATGAAATCCTCTACTGATTTTGCTTCAAAACAAATATTATCAAAAACATAATCACCTATCTCTATCCACTTCTTTTCTGTTTTTATATTCAGAATACGGGCTTTCTCTTCTACTAGTTTCACTAATTTAGAACCTTCTTTTTCTCTACTATCAATTATTAACATCTGGGAACCTCCAACATTTTCCTATACAATAACCCTCTGAAATTAGTTTATCACATGAGGGAGTATTATAATTACCATGAACGGTAAATCTTGCGTGTTTCTTAGTTTCGTTTTTATCCCAATCTAACCACACGTTTTCCTTTTCTCCAAAGACTGATTCAATCTCTGAAACTATCATATCTAGAACTTTATTCTTTTGTTCAGTAGATGATAGATTAGTTCTTTGAGTTAGTAAATCCCGATACCAAGATACTAAATATGCTCTCGCCATATGCGAAGGATTCTCGCTCATTACTGCATTATGTAAACAGGGCAACAATGGAAGTTTTCCATCATAAAACGGAACGCTAATCTCACCTTCTACGGCTTCTATGGGGGGTTGTTCAGGAAACTCTACCAAGTTATTACCAACCTTTCTAAAGGGAATACCTCTAGGCTTAGAGGCTAAAGCAATCAAATCATTTAGATGCAATGATAGGTCATCATAAAATAAAGGAATACAGAATAAAGGATTACCGTTATTATCTGCTGATGACATATTAACAGTATTTGGAATTCTTCGCAAACGGGTTGTTTGTCCAACCCTATCATCTAAAGTAATATCTTTGCCGACCTTTGCTATTAGCATATTCTTCACCGTTTTAAAGTAAGCCTGTATATTCCTAATGCTTTCTGTTTCCTTACCATCCAAGAATAAATGGAAACCTCTACCTGAGAAAAACAAAGTATGTTTAATATCTTCAAGCATAACCCAATCCATAATAATTTTAATGTCTCGATAAGCATTATTCAAATCTCCATCATGTCCATCAAAGTCTAAGAATATTCTATTCAATATAACAGATGACTCTATCTTAGCAGTTTCGCTAAAGTGTTCAAAATCATAGACAGTAGTATATACATTTGTTCTATTATTTTGTGCCTTAACAAAAGAGATATAATCATTCTTCGATAGAACTATCTTTCTTCTCATCTGTGGTGCGTTCTTTATGTGGCTTCCCGCCCATACTTCTCTCGGAAATTTCATTTTTATTGCCTCCAAAATTTACTGTTGCAGTATTCAGTAATACTTTTATTGTTCCTGCTACTTCTGCTTTGAGAGATATTCTTACCATCTCTCTCAATACATCAGTATATAATTGACCTACATAAGATTCTTTTATTCTTAAATCTTCTATCATTTTAAATCTCTCAATCAATGTCATCTCTGAATAGATGTCATTAGATATGAGATTAATAGTCTCTGTTAAATTAGATATTTCATTGAATGTCCAATTCTTTGCTAATACCTTTTTTTCTATAAGTTCTTTCATAACATCAAACCCATGTATCTTCCTGTGCTTCATCACAAATGCCAAAGAAAGAACAATGAGCGCAAGTTTTGTAAAAGAACTTTGCTGGAAATGTATTCCTTTCATAGTGGTGAATAAGTTTAGCGATGTTATTCATAACAGAAGTCATTGACCTAGTTTTTCTAGGCTCTGCATAAATGTAATTAGCCGCAGGATAATACCAACCCCAATGAGTTACTTTGTCATTAGGGTCTAATCCATTCTTAATCATAACTTCATCAGGTGCATTTAACAATAACAATTCATAGAATGCCATTTCTTTACGCATAGATGTTTTCTTCCAGTCTTTCCACCCTCCAGTTTTGTATTCAAAAGGAACCAATCCTCCATTCTCCTTAAATATTCTATCAATAATTCCTTGAATGTGAATTACATAATCCCTTTGTAAAGGGAATTTAGGATTGATATTTGCAGGTATTGTAATTTCTGCATCAAACTTTCCTTCATTACATACTGGCAAGAATTCATCTATCTTGTTTTCTGTTCTTGCTTCGATGTATCTTTGTGCTTCAAGCGATGCTACTGTCAATGAAATATCATAGTAGTCATCAACAGGCATTAAACTGGTGCAGTATTCTAATACTTCACTATTATTCATCTTTTCTGCTTTCTTTAAGTCAAAGATATTGAAGAAATCTTCTCTATGATTGTGAAGGATAGTTCCTTTTAACATGGCCTCCGTTTGGTCTTGAGGTAGTCTCTGTCTGTAAGAAAATTCGTACTTTTTAGGACACCAATCGAAACTGCCTAAAGAAGATTTAGTTATCTTTAGAATAGGTTTAGAAGGGTCTTCGTAATTCTCTGGTTGCCATTTATATGTGAACTCTCTCATTGAGGAAATCACCGTATTATATTTTTCATCGTTATTCATATTACCACCAATCGTCTAATTTTGTTTGTAGTTTTCCTGTTCGTATAGAAGAAATGTCCCAATTCATAGCCTTGTAAACAGGCGTTGCTTTTTTAATCACTTCTTCTGCGTAGTGTTTGTAGTTTGGAGTATAGTTGTCGAAATCTTCGTACAACGTACCTGCAACGTACTCTACTTCTCTCTTTTCTTTTGTCAATGGATGGGTGTAAACATCATTAACATCCTTTACTTTCATAAATAAATATGAATCATCAAAAGTCTTATCTTCTTTCTCCCAAGCATACAGAATACCTGCGATGCCCGACCCAATGGAGGGTTTCTTGTATTTAGTTGTTAAGAATAACTTCGGCTCAGTACCGCATTTATCACACCACTTAATGTTTAAACACTCTTTCAATGTATGATTCTTTTTGCATTCGGGACACTTTACTGTAAATCTCTCTTTACGCAATCTACTTCTCTTGATAATGCTAGATTTATCTAGTTCTCCGTTCATAATATCTGTGTACTTCTTTGTAAGATAAGAATTAATTTCAGTCAATGACTTCTGATTAATCCACATCTTCAAAGTAGTTGTCTGAACTTCTTTCGCTAGTTTAGTTTCACTAACTCTTTTAGCAGTAAAACCAGTCATAGTGAATTTAGGTTCGTCTAACCAAACTCCATCCTCCCATGATACTAAACCAGCATTTCTATTCTTTGTGGTTCCTACACCTAATGCAGAGTAATACTTCTCAAATTCGAGAACAACTGGATGCTGTTCCAATCCTAATACATTAGGAAAATGTTCTCTAACTGATGCTTCAATCTCTTTGATTGACTGTTCAGCCTTTTCAATAGAATCAATCTGAACATAGATAGAATCTGTATGTCCATAAACTACTTTCATTATATCACCAAGCGTTTTCAAAAAACAGTTTTCCTTCGGAATACTTCATTAGTTCCTGTTTAATGATTTTCATATCCTTATCTAGAGAATGAATAGATACATTAGAATTACATATCTCATCTATTTCTACTTCAAGTCTCTTGATTATTTGCTTAAGGTTTTTAATTTCTTCTTTCATTTCTTTTATTTCTTTACTCATAATATCACCGTTACTATTGTTACAATGGTTGCTATGTTTACGATATTTACCATCATTAATATCTTATTTGATTTTGCTATCATAGCCAGCAATTCTTCTAATAACTCATTCGTCTTGTCCATCATCATGATTAACACCTTGTTCAACTTCTAAAATGATAGCATTACGCTTTAAGTTATTCATCATTAAGAATAATTCCTTTATTTCCTGTTGGGTAATTTCCCAAGTTTCTTCTGTATCGTATGTTACTTCAACTGTTACTATTTTCTTCTTCAAATAAATGCCTCCATTTGTCTCTTATTCTCCAATGCCTAAACTTTTTAGTTCCATGTGCGGTTGCATACGGAGTTAATAAAGATGATATTCTTCTATGATTATAGATTGTACCAAAGTTATTTTCAAAAATAGTTACTACTTCATCAATAGTAAAATTATTAGGGTTTTCTACTTCTTGTAGAAATTCTGTTAGTTTCTGTTTAATTCTTTTATTACCTGAACTTCTTCCCATTTATTCCATCTCCTTATGCATTTATAATTCCATCCCATTTATTGTTTTTGCTTAGGTTATCTTGCGCCCATAGCGGTTGTAAATTGTTTAACGCCCAACACTTCTTGAAGTCGGGGTGTTCTGTTGAATCATAATCAAATGATGAAACAGGGCGTATGTGGTCTATGTGCCATTCACTCATGTTTTCCCAAGACATACCATCTGTGAATTGTGATTCAAAGTGAATTTTCAATTCACAAGGGGTATATCCCAACATTTTGAATGTATTGCTTGACTTTAACATTTTCTGATTTGATAAATACTGCCTCATCAGACCTCTTATTCTTTGTGATAAACGGTTGCGTGGGATTAGACCCCACTTTACTTTATTTTCCTCTCTACATTTCTTACTACAAAAGTCGCCTTTTGTCTTTGATTCAAATTTAGTGTAGTCGTTTCCACAATTTCTGCACTTTTTCACATGATGCATTCTTTGGAAGTGGCGGTTCAAATCATGTTTGTCTTTACCAACATATTCACAATGTTTGCACTTTATCTTTTTACTACTATCATAAATGACTTTACACTCTTTACTACAATATTTCTTAAGAGCGTTCCCACTTACAGTAAATGTTTTTTCACAACAATGACAATTTCGTTCCTCTCTGATACGACCTCTTCTACTTTGGCAGATGTTACACAAATACTTTGTGTTTGATTCATGTTTTGTAAAGTATTTTCCACAACCATTACACTCGATGGGAGTATGCATACGTTTGATATGTCTTTTCAAACTCCAGTTATCCTTGAACTCCGCATCACAAATAACACAATTCTTCATCATTCCATCTCCTTTGCTTTAAATGCGGCTAAACGAATTGCTTCTCTAGCACTAGCAGTAATACTAGCGGCTAAATCTACATCAGCCCAACCAAATCCTTGAAAAGCAACAATGCCATAAAATGATGCCATTAATCTCTTTACTGCCATTTGATTGTTATTCCACTTAACAACTTCTGATTTATTATCATTCTCTCTTGCTTCACGCATAAGTCGCTTGTAATCATTCCTCAATTCTTTGAGTTCTAAAACTGCTCTCGGCAATAAACCAAGTTTGTCAGTTTTATAATATAACATTCTCTTTTCTTTGACTTCGCTGAAATCTCTCGGTGTTAAGATATTAACCCCGAATTCAGTTGGTTCTGTACTCTTGGTTTCAAATGAAATGTTTCTAGCAATCATCATACTGGGATAAAGACCAGCAAAATCGAAAGCCGCTACATTAAGATGTAAACCATTTGTACTTTCACTAAGAGGGTCATAAATCATAGCACCATCATATTCTTGACGTTTCTCTACTCTAACTCCAGTAGGAGCAATCCATTCAGCATTACGCATAAAATAGATTGAACCCATATGGCTAGCATAAAAACAAGCATTGAAAGGAGCAATGAGTAATCTCTGTAATGCTACAATTGCTTCGCTACAATAATTAGTTTCATCCAACTCTACCATTAGTTCAACATCGACTAAAGCATACTTCAAATATGTTTCAGTATCTTCTAACCATGCTCTACGATAAAACTCGTTAGGGTCTGGAAACTTTTCTGAAACTAGTTTCTTACGATTAAGAACTAATTCAGATATATAATCTAAAGACATTGAAGGCAAAGTTCCTCTTTGTGAATCATTCCATTGACGTTCAAAGGCTAGGTCTAAATTGAGGGTTATGCGCCCTCCTATGGGCTGTTCGATTGTTCCGAAGCCCTTCTCTGCATACAGAAACTTATGTCCATTTCTCGTAGGTATGACCCCTTTAACCTCCCCTGTTGGGGATATGACGTTGGGATTTAAACCCAATGCACACGCTCTGTCGAGAAGTTTAGGAATATCTGCAAAGTTACCAAACCAAGCAATAAGCATATCTGGATTTAAATAAGAAAAATAGGACATAAAATTATCAATCATGTCTCTTTCATTATCAAATGTAAACTTACTTCCTTCGTGCTTACCATTATTAATAGGTTCAGAAACCCATCTTGTTGCATCAGGAAACCATACCCATTGGTAATATGCTTCATCATAATTATCATAAACTACAATAGTTGTAATTTTATCATGATGTTCTCCACCTTGTTGCCATTCCATATCCCAATACCATTTACGCATATTATATTCTGGTAATGTTGCTAATTTATCTACTGCAAATCTAAATGCTAAAGGAACATCTGCTTCATAAGTTTGAATAAAACTATTCTTTGCAATCTTAATATCTTTAGCAGATTCAACATAAACTCTAACTAAGGATTGACCTTCTAAGTTTACCCATTCTCCTTCTTCATATTCAAAGTCTCTAGTAATATACTTAGTAGGTTTATATGTCGTAGGTCTAATCGAATTAGTAGAAATATAAAAGTATGGCTTAAACTCTTCTAAGTTTGTAACTAGTTTACCTTTATTTCTATATGAAGTGTATATCATATTTCCATTATTTAATGCGCTTATTATCATATTAATTCCCCGCTGAAAACGGTGCTTTTACTAATTTCCTATCTTCACTAACTAAGAGAAGAGGAAACTCATCCTTTACATAAAAGTTTATTTTGCTGTTCTTAGGAAAGAACTTGTGTAGTGGCCCCGAAAATTCGAGAGTTGCAGGTTCTCCGATATTAAATACTGGAGAAATTATTTCTTTAAATTGATTCTGAATAGTAGCACCAGTTGAAAACTCAACGGATGTTCCATTATAATCTAATTTATATGCACCGTGTTGTGCTAACTCACATGAAGAAATACAATCAGAAAATACAGATTGTTCTAAAGTAAAAGCCCCTTCATAATTAGAACTACCAAAAGCAGGAAGTTCTTCGGGTTCTTCTACATAAGTGATATGTTCCAACATAGTATTAAGCCTCGTCAATACTTCCATGTTGGGATGATTAACTACTCTTGCTACTGATGCTGTCTTAGTATCGGAAGATAACTTAAGAAAATCATCTCCTTCAAATAAAGTTACTTCTCCGAACTTCTTAAGGTACGGAAGAATAGTTTTAGTATTACAAATAAACTCACCATCTTCTCCACCCAATACTTCTAAAGTAATATTCATACCAAAAGTAGAATCACCATTCCAAAGATTAAGACTTCTTCCTTCTAGTTTCATATAGACATACAATCCCATAGAATTGTTTGTAAAACCAGAGGAAGTAAGATACTTACCCTTTCCTTGAATACTTTCGAGTGCTTCTGATATGAGTTTTGTATTGGCTGCAAATCTCAAATATTCCCCTCCTTTAGTTCAGAAATACCATTCCAAACTATATTAGGGGGAGTACCTTCACGAACAGTCCATCTAGTTCCAACTAAGTTACCATTAGTTCTAGAACCTACTAGTTCTGCAATAAAATGTATTTGACCTTTTACTTTCTTCTTAGAACAATGTATTTCTTGTTCTAGTTTACCGCCCCAATCTTTCCAAGCAGGTTGAATACCAGTAGCAACATTATCTACATACTTCTCAGTTTCGTGAGTAATATAGATTACATCGCACTTTAGATTAAAGATTGCTTCCAATAAATAATAGAAGGTTTTATTTCTTGGGCCATATTGATATGGCATCATTTTAGTTACAACAGTAGGATTAGGATTAACCTTGTAAATACATTTATCAAACCATGTATCTACTCCATCCATTACAAAGATAGGTTTTTCTCCAGATTCAATCTGTCCTCTCACATAACGAATAAAGTCATGTGAGTTATTTTCAGATGAAGTAATGTCAATCTTATTATCATTGTCTTGAACAATAGGGTCGAATACTTCTATTCTTTCTGTTGCATCATGACATTCAATCCATGTAGATTCAACACCACTATCCCAATCTAAAACATATATCTTTCTATCTGGAAAGTCCAGAGCAATACCAGTTTTACCAGTCTTGGGTTCTCCCCAAATACCTAATATCATTCTGCTCTGTTTATCCTGTCTTTTCTGTTCCATTAACTTTCTAAAACGTGAATTGAATTCTTCTTGTTTCTTTCCAAAGTTAGTCTTTTTTGTTTCTTCTTTATTACTTGTTATTCCCATAGGTATCACCTAAATTATTTATATCTATATCTAATTCTTTTCCATGCATCTTAGTCCATGCCATTATGATAGTTGCTAATTCAAACTTATCACAAATATATCTTGCTTCCTTTGTAGGGAAATGCATCTTAAGCCAATAAGTACCGTTTTCTTTTTCATTCTTTCTCCAAGTTAGAAAATCTACGGTTGCTAAATCAACTATATATGCATCGCCTTTCAAAAGAAATCGTTCTTCTTTTAAATCTGTTGTCATTATAATTCCTCTAAATAAGGGCATTGCACCCTCATGACCATCAATATGTTCATGGCTACACGTTCCTTTAATGTGAATCTTAATTTACTTAAAACCAATCTAAGTCGTCTTCTACAATTTGAACTGCTTCAGAAGGCGCACCTACACGGTTTGTAACGTAAAGTCCTGAAAGATTAATAGTTACTGGGTCTGCTTCACCATCAACAATTCTTTGAGAAGTTCTTCCAACTACAATAATTGAAGAACCGATACCAAAGTCAATGTTAATATGATTAGGAATCCAACAAGTAGTTACACCGCCATCATCTTCATAACTAAATTCAGCCGCAATATCTGTGATATTGATAATTCTATTACCGTTAGAAGTAGGAGTCATATTCATGTTTCCGACAACACCATCAGTAATGATGAATCTTTCCTTAGAAGGTAGAGTTTGTCTAGTAATATGCGCTCTATCGACTTCAACCAAAGGAACTAAGTGGCTAGAATAATTCTGAGCCAAACAAGTTTCAAAGTCAAAGTTTGTTGTATCTCGGTAATCATCACCATCTGGGTCTAATTCAGAATTAACTTGGAGACTCTGTAAAGTAGTCTTAGTCATACCATAAATAGCAGAACCATCTTCGCTAGGAATACATAGCATATGAATAAACTCATAACAGTTAGGAGTAAAGTCAATAGCAGGTTGATTCTTGTATGAAAACATATAAGACTTCATTTCTGCACCATCAATAGAACCAAAGAAAATACCGCTTCTTCTAAATTGTTCAACAGGTAATGGCTTACCATAATTCTTATTAGCAGAACCTGACATATATGTTGGCAAATTATCCAAAGGAATAACAAAGGTTCCATCTTCCATTTCTTCTGCACCTTCTGGTAAAGAAGCAACCATGCGTTCTTGGTATTCAGAATTGTGATAACGGGAAATATTCCACTTACCTTCAACTTCTTCTGCAATCGCTACAAATCCATCTTCAACTGCTTTATCACCATTACGAAGATATTCTTCTTTTGCTTTGTTTCTATTCCAAGACATCATATCTCTTGGTTGTTCCAATGCAATAAAGAAACCAAATGCTTTCTTTACTAAAGAATTACTTCCACCACTACTAGTTGTAGAAGTACTGCTACTTTTATTCATTCTTCGCACATTAGCAACATAAGTTCTCCATAATGCTAAAGCAATATCAGAATCCTGTGCTGTTGTGTTTTCCTCGCAAATAGATTGAAACTTGGCTAATGCTTCTTCGCCAGTCATTTCAATATATTGTGCGCTCTTTTCAATTTCGTTTTTCAATTTTTCTTCCATATTTTACACTTCCGTATTTTTTATTTTTTTTTTCCTTTAAATGAGTTGTCCAACCATCCATGATACTAATACTCTTGGTGTCATAGATGTTGAACGATACTCGCTTTCTCCTATTGTTCTTAGATATTTAAACTTCAAGTTGCTATCTATTCCGTTAATATTGATTACTGCATCGTGTAAACCGATACAAATTTCTGATATATCACGACCTGCATAAATCATGTCGTGGAGAACAGATAGAACATTTGTATTTTTACTAGTTATAAGATTAATTATTTTAACATATTCTTCTAATGATATTTCACTTTGTTTCTTTAGTGAGATGTTTGAGTGTTTAGCGGCCTGTATTTCAGTAATCGCTCTCCTTAAATCACCGTTCAGAGTGCCTATAAAGGAACTCAATTCATTATCATCAAATCCAGTTATACCTTCACGTTCGAGAATATCTTTAATTACTTCAAGTATTTGCTCATTAGTTAATGGAGCGAAATGATAATTTGCACATCTACTTTGTAGTGGATGTATAATCTTATTCTTATTGTTACAAGTAATAATAAAACGCACATTACTAGCATATCTCTCCATTATTCTTTTGAGAGCATTTTGAGCATCATTAGTCATACCTTCCATTTCGTCTAGTAATATGATTCTAAATGGTGCATCTCCAATAGTTCCGCTTTGTGCTATTTGTTTAATTAGTGTTCTAACAGTTTCCAGTTTCCTATCATCAGATGCATTAATCTCAAAGAAATTATCTATTGCTTCCTCTCCTAACATAGAGAATGCTAAGGCTAAAGCCGCCCCAGTTTTACCTGTACCTGCTCTACCATAGAATAAAACATTAGGCATATCCTTTTCTTGAATCCATAATTCAGCATCCATCTTAAAATGAAGTTGTCCTATAATGTCTCCTAGTTTTTTTGGTCTATATTTTTCTGTCCATAGCATATTTATATCCTCCAGTAATTTAGTTTATTAATTTTTCTACATCTTAGATGTAGTTTTTTAAGAACAGTAGTGAGTTCCCAACTATTAGGAACCCAATGCATTCCACTATCCTTTAGAATCATAACAATGTCTGCTGAACATAATTCAGTTCCATCTTTTAATGATGGCATTATTCTTCTTTTAATCATTTCTTCTCTACTTATTCCCACCATGTTATTCACCATTGAAGTATTCACTTAGAGTTTTAATCTCTAATTTGATTGGGTCTTTTTTAGACCTTCTTTTCTTCTCCTTTAAACCCAAGAGTCTTGAGTCTCCATTGTTTAGTTTATTTCTAACATAGAGAGCATACTTCTCATCCTTTAATAATTGCTTCAATATAGTTACATTAGAGTTACTAATACCTAGTTTTCTAGCAAGATAAGGTATCTTAGAATATGTTTTTCTTTGTGGCATTTTAAGCCTAGAGAAATCCATACCGTTGTGTCTATATGCTAGAAGTTCATAGAAGTATCTTTGACTCCATCTTCTTTTAACTACGCTATCAATAAAAATTAATTTATTAGGATGTATGTTTTCACATAGCCAAGAAAGTATTTGAACATCAGGTGGTTTATTGTAAACCAATAATTGGGCGACCATATCTCTGTCGGGTTGTTTCAAGTATTCTTGAACTAATGAATAGGTATCTTTTTCATATGAAAAAGGCTCATCCCCTCTCGGTGCTTTTTCTTTTATTGCTTCTCTTAAGAAGTTTCTATTACCTGCTCTTTTAATTTGGCACATTGATTTGATTTCTTTAGGTACTGATTTTTCATTGATTGAAGTTAATACTACTTGACCTTTGTAATTTCTAAGTACAAATAATATTTCATCTTTCTTTGATTTAAAGTGAACATCTTCTATTATGATACCGTCATCAATTGGTATTGAGAATACATCTTTTAGTCCCATTTCATTAGCATAAACAGTAATGGGATTATTCACAAAGGTTTTAGCCTTTGTAGATTTACCTGTTCCTGATTTACCTGTTAAAAGGATAGGTCTATTTCTTTTCATATTTGTTAATCCCATTATAGTACACCTTTAATTTCAAATAATCTTTCCATGCCTTCTAAGGTTAGATGTTTCTTCTCTGAGATAATATCTACGCATTCCGAGAATGATTCCCATTCGTCTTTAGAATGAGGCAAAGAAGTATAAACAAGTTCTTTTACTTTGTAAAGATTCTTAATTCCTCCTATTCTCAAAATAGGTTTATTTCTAGTCGAATGTTCTACCTCACGATAAGTTGTTTCTATTTCATGATGGTATAGGCTTCTCTGTAAAGCCAAAAGAAATTTTGCATTCGCTCGTATATTTAATCTCAATCTTACTCTATAACCGATAGAAGATACATCAGATGATGTAATATTCAAATCCATTTTAGTAGAGGATAATAGAATACCAATAATCATTTCTTTACTAAACATCACAAATCCTCCATGTACTTAGAATTATCAGGCCAATAACCATTAGGGTCTTGACTAGGATGCATTTCCCACCAATACATATGAGCAGGAGTAATAGTTTTATCTCCTTTAATTTCTGCATTTTCTTCAGCCGCCACAACTAAATCCTCTATTGCTCCCTCCATCCAAACTTTTAAGAAAGCAACAAAGTCTCTAGATATAGGCATATCAGTATGTTCTTTAATCATAGAACGTAGAGAGAGTTTACCAGAGCGATTAAATTTAGGTAATGTAGGTTTTACTGGAATAACGAATGTGCCATCTTCTTTGAAGAATGGAACTAATTCCAATTTCATCTTTCTAGGTCTACCTTTTGGATTAACTACATCTTTAAGATGAGCATAACCATCTTCTATTCTTATAACCATAAAGGTTGCTCTTTCTACTCCTGTTCCTAAAACAGTTAAGTCTCCTTTCTTAATCATTAAACATCACCTTGTCTGAGGATTGCTGCTATATATTCATAGTCTGCTTCTTCTTCTACTGCTTTAAGTGCAGTTTTGAGAATAGTGCGGAGCCTAGTTTTAAGCAAAGATTCTAGTTTAAAATTCCTATGAAGTAATTCTGTTCCTTCTTCTGAAGCAAGAAAACTTTTCAACTTCAATTCTTGAATTAACTTGTAATTAGTATTAGTTCTAGGTACTTTTTTAGAAGTCTCTTCATTTCTAAGAACATGAAGTTTATCATGGAGTTTATCTAATCTAGTTTTAATCATCTGTAATTGATGATACTGTTCACGAATTAGACTTCCTACCTTGTGTTTATTTAAGTCGTCTATTTCATAGACTCTGCCTTTTATATCTGCTATGTAATCTGTTCTGAATGTCATATTAGTTCCTCTATATTCTTTATTGTGTTTATATCTGCTACAAACTTATCCTCTCTTATTCTATGCACTCTAGGAAATCTGAGAGAATAATTTCCTTGCTTGTCCTTTGTTACTAAGTCTGCTTTAATTTCCAAAACAACTCTTGGTAAGAAATAGTAAGTAGTGTTCTTAAAGTTCTCAACATTCTTTCTCAGAGTATTTGTTAAACTGATTAAGTTAGCATCTGTTAATCCGCTTCCTACACTAGTTACTTTAACAAAACCATTTTCTGACTTTGCTCCTAAGTCGAAAGAAGCAAAATAAGAAGAATTTTTACCATCACCGTATCTTGCTGATAGAATAACTAAATCTAAATCAATTTGAGGTGGTTTATGCTTAGCCCAGTACTTTGACCTTTTACCAGATTCATAAGGAGCATCGGCATCTTTTACAATAATGCCTTCAAAGCCATCATTTATTGCTTTATTATAGAATGCCATTACATTATCAGTTGAACGCTCTGCTTGGTCTGGTAAGGTTTCTATTTTTTCTAGACGTTCTGAATAAGGAAGATTCATTATTGTTTCACCTTCAATTAAAAGACAATCGAAAATTACCCACTTTACAGGGCATTTAGCAATAGCCTCTGCTTTATCTTTAGAATGAACTCTAGTTGCGAGTTTAGAATGAGGTGCAGGTCTTTCTCCTTCTATTGGATATATTTCTCCATCTAGAATTAGATTATCTGATTCATATTCTCTTACAATGTCTGCGACATCAGAAAACTGTTCTGTTACAATATTGCCTTTTCTATTGAAAACAATAACACTATCTCCTTGCTTATGTATTTGATAGCGATTACCGTCATACTTGAAATCTACAATCTTATTACTAGGCCATTTATTCATAGGGATAGCCTTTGCTAACATAGGCGCAACAAATCCTCCATGAGTTAAATTCATTGGTGGTTCTTCATTCATTTCATAATAAGAAACAACATCGCTAATAGAATTAAAGTTACAATGTTTCTTAACTACTGAAATCTTTTTATCATAGTGTTTCGCCATCACTTTCTGTAATGTAGAATTTTTGATTCCATTTCTGGTTGTTCTTAACCAGTAACGAATAAACCATTTTACTTCAATGTCTGACATTTTCAATAAGCATTCGCTAATAAGTTTAAATGAATCAGAAAGCATATTCCCGCAATCTAATTCAATTAGGGTTTTGAATGTATTAATAGTGTATTCGTTTTCTTTATTAGTATTATCGAACCAATACATTGCTTCTCCTAAGTCTCCATAGTTATCGTATTCTGAAACTATTTCATCTTCAAAAACATCATAAATTTTAGCCATCCATTTTTGTGCTTTAGATAGGCCAATATTATTAGTCTTGAGTTCTAAACTCAGGACACTAAATAATGTAGGTTTGTCCTCAAAATTCTCCAGTTCCCTCGAAAGGAACGTTATTGCTTGAGTTGGGGTCATATTCTCGCTTGCTTCCAGCATTCTTGCTAATTGTTTCATTGTCATCTATAATCATCTCCATATTTTTATTTATTGTTTTTACTAGTTCTTTTAGTAAGTCGCCTAGTTTTCCGTTATGTTGCTCTGCATATTTCCACATAGCATTTGCTAAATAGAGCCATTCATTCTTCTTCATCGTCGAGCCTCTGTAATAGTCTTAGAAAGTTTGTCATCATTAAAGATACTACTTCGGCTTCTTCATTTCTATCTAATGCTAATAGTTTGTGCATCATGCTAATGAGAGTTGCTTGAGTAATTGCAGGTGCTAATTTTGCTAAAGAACCATTTACTTGTATTTCCCAATAGCAGATAAAGGATGCTCTTGCAAAATAGTTTGCATATCTTACATCTTGAGCCGCAATATTAAAATGCTCAACAACCATTGTGTTTAGTTTCTTTCTTTTCTCTTTACACCAAGCGGCAAACTTTTTATCATTATTGGCTATTAAATATAGTTTATTAAAATTCATTCTTCTTCCTCTGTTTGATTTAAGTGTTTTAAAACTACTTCAGTTATTTCCTTTGTTAAAAGCGTTTGAATATCAGAAAAACAATTATCAATATGTTCAGGCTGAACACCACAATTTCTTCCAGAATTGGAAGGCATTTTCATCTTCACTTCTACATACATAGCAAATAAATCAATGACTTCTCCGCATTTACTCTGGAAGCGAGCATCTGATTGGTTGTAATATTGTCTATTAGGATTGGCCTTTCTTAAAGCCTCTCTTGCTTGAACGTAACTAATTCTTGTTTTCATCTAACTCTCTCCTTAATAAGTTTAATACTTTAATGGCTTCATCTCTATTCAGCCTAATTCCTTTACTGGTAGGTTTATCTCCCTTAAACCAGCGAATATCTACAATATCAATGTTCCAGTATTTACCACATTGAATTATGACTTCTTCATTTGAGTTTCTAACTACTCTTCCTATTTGTTCTAGTTCGCTCAATTCATCCACCCCTGTTTAAACTTCTTAAGTTCTTGAACTGAAGTAAAGTATCTTGGGGCTTCAAGTTCATCCAAACGATTAACAATCCAACAAGTTCCACCTAAAGAAGATATTTGAACTACTTCAAATTGACCTTCATTAATTTGAATAACTTCAGCAGTATTAATCTCAGGAACTAATCCATAGAGTTTAGTTATTTCCTTTGCTATCTCATGAATATTTTCTACAACGTATTTGATAATGTGCGCTCTTTGAATTGGTATTTTAGGTGCAACTGGAATTTGTAGTTTACCTACTTTATTGCAGACTTTACATTTGTTCCCATCACAGATAGGGCATTTTATTTCTGCATTATGCGGTGCAGGTAATGTAACAGTAATTGCTCTTTTCTTCATGGTCTATACCCCATTATTCTTTGTACTCTTAAATCTAATGTATTTGCTAACTGTTCTTGATTCAATGCCTTAAGAATCGTAAT
>Ga0209337_1001346_pt1 | contig 18745 bp, 37 predicted proteins | sample LinPmetageLP53_FD_184044 | JGI IMG/M metagenome (GOLD analysis project Ga0209337, IMG submission 184044) | Marine viral communities from the Pacific Ocean - LP-53 (SPAdes) (version 2) | ecosystem: Environmental > Aquatic > Marine > Oceanic | place: Pacific Ocean | collected 2010-02-08 | reverse complement strand
TGTGTGTTTTTAGAAGTGTCCTTTATCGAATCATCTAACTTATCTACGCTTTTAACAGCTTTAGAAGTGTTAGCTTCAAAATTTAAGATATACTTTTCTGCCATTTTATTTGTCTTTTTACTTGTTTAAATCCTTCTTTAAATGTTTGTGGCATTTTGTTTTTGCCTTTTGCTATTTCTATTGTTTCACTAACTCCGTAAAACTCATCTATGTTTAATAATTTTAATACTATCATATAAATACAGTTGGTGTGTAAGCACTTTGCTTGGTTATTAATTCTAATTCACTTTTGTTAGTTAGTAAATTAGTTCTTATGCTATTTATATAATACTCTTGTCCGTTTACAATAAACACATCATTTAGTTCATAGTTTAAAATTATTGATGAAGGTAATTGCGCAGTAAACTTTACAACTCTTGCTTGTTCTTCAAATAGCTTAACTATGTATTGAGAGTAAAATCTGCTAAACAAAGTATTTTGAATTAAATCACCAGTATATTCATCGAACTCTATACCAAAATTTAATGATTGTACTGCTTCTCCAGTTAGTGGGTTTCTAATAGCATTAGATGGTGCGTTATATGTTGCGTATTGACCAGAAGTAACTGGGTATGTTGAAGAATCTACTAATTGATTATAAAACATATAAGGGCTACCTAGCGTAGGTTTACTATCTGCATCTACCCACCACCCAAATACATTACCAGTTAAATCTCCATTTTCATCAATTATGTTTATTAACTGACTACGTTGCCCATCTACTTTTATATCATAACTTTGACCATCGTATTTATCTGGCGCAGAATAGTTGAGGTTTCCAAATTGTTGACTAAATTGGTTTAAGTATCTTAAAGATGTTTGCGTAACAGATGGAGAATAATTAAAGTTTATTCTTGAATATGGAACTGGTCTGTCTATAGTGTTTGAATCTACAACTATGTATTTAGATATATCGTGAGAATTACCAGTAGTCATAAAGTCATCAAATGTTTCTACAAATATTTTACTAGAACCTCTTTTAGTATATGCAGTTAAATTATACATTTTAAATAGTGTAGTCATAAAGTCAATCACCTTCATATTAGGTATATAGTCTTGTATAAATACGTTTTGAGATAAACTAAAAGCATTATAAGAATAATCTCCAATAGTTGCGCCAGTTCCATCTTTTAGCGTTCTTGTTATACGCACAGTTTCTGCATCAAAACTAGCACCTATATTAGAATTTAATCTAAACTCTATGTCATAAGTTCTAGAGGATAACGTACCACTATTTAAATTTCTTAATGTTACATTAAAATTAGTGGCTGGAGTTATTCTTGTTTGATAATCTAATAACTCGTTTGTTAGTTTATCTCTTGCTATAGTTTCTAAATCTCTATCTGCATCTGTGTCAAGAACTAATCTTATAGAATAATTATACTCATCGCTTACTACTAATTGGTTATTAGTTAAAAAATCAGTACCACTACCAGTATATGTAAAATCTGCAAATGTTAGTTTTTTTGACCTTTGCTCAAAATTAATACCATAGGATGTAGCAGTTAAATTTGAAGGAGTTAATGGGGCTGTTACTGGTGTCTTTTCTCTATGCAACCATATGTATAAATTCGTAAATAAAGCTGTTTCAAAAAAATCTAAACTAAATTCTATATTGTATTGCGTTTCTATTGCTTCTATAATACGTTTGCATTTTATAGCTGGTTTTAATTGTTTTTGTAAATCTAAAAATGATGTGCTATGCAGATTGTTTTGAAATTGAGGTAATGAAGCCGAATCATAAAAATAATACCCTTGCAAACTAATTAAAGGTAAAGTAATATTTCTATTTCCAGTATTAGTAGCTTTTAATCCACTACTTTGTAAACCATCTGTAAAGGCATTTAAAAGGTCGTTATTATTTAAAACCATATCATAAGCATTTAAAGGATTTAAAGCACTTAAAGTTTCATCTCCGAATATATCTTTAAGGCTAGAAGTATTACCAAAGAACACCACCTTATAAGCGTGTGCTTTGTTGTCTTTCATAGATACAGAATCTAATCTAATTTTACCTACTTTATAATCTGCTCCATCAAGTTTTATAATTGCATCAACTCTAAACCTAGCATCATAACCATTTATTATATCATTGTTATAATAGTGTTTAAATATCTTATTGTTAGTAGAGGATGCTGGTAAATTAAACTGCTGACTAAAAGGAGTAAATACCAAAGCAATATCTCGTATGTTCTGTTGAGTATCTGTAATAGTAATTGCTTCATCTTTAAATAAATCAACTCTTGTATTATCTATATATAATTCTAAATTCATTTATCTTATATTGTTTATAGTATCAAATGCAAAGCTTACATCTATTGTGTAGTTTATTAAACTATCAGTAAGACTTGTTTTGTAGTCTATATTGTTATTCTCAATATTTACAGCTAATGTTTTTTCTTTGTATTCTATCCATACTTTATCACTTAAAAATAGTTGTTTAAATATTTCATTATTGCTTTCTGGATAATAGCCACTATTTAGCGTAAGTCTTTGGTTTGCGTTTTTAGTAAGTAACCTAACTTGTGCATTGTATGTTGCGTATGTTCCGTTGTTAAGTATGTTAGATTTGTATTTGTCTTTTTCAGTAGTCATTGCAAGTCTTGAATTTTTAAACATCCAGATGTCTTGATATGCTCCAAACTTATTTATAAAGGTTAGTTTGTAAGGTGTGTATTTACATTCATCTATATTATCTATTTTAATTATTGTCAATCCCTCAACACCACTAACTAAAACCTCATCAACTGGAAATAACTCAAACTCATCTTCAAACTGGTCAATACAAGCATTATCTTCAAATGTACCTCCATCTAGCTCTACTCTTTCTTCAAAGCTATCTGCACCATTAACACCATTACTAACATAAACAATTTGGTCTTGTATTTTTAGACCCGTATAAGGAAGCCAAGAATATACTTGTTGCCCTTGATATAGAAATACAACAGAGTTTGTGTTTTCATTATCTACTGGTATTCTTATAGGAGCATCGTGTAGTTTAAGTATTGTTGTGTTGGATTGTAAGTAGCCTTGCAATAGTTGAGGGTTTGCACCTTCTTCAAAATATCCATATCCATAAAATGCTCTTAATCCTAAAGTAACAACTGGGGATTGTACTCCAGTACTTAAAGTTTCTGTTACTCTATAGTCTACATACATTGTAGTATAATCTTCTGTAGCATCTAAATTATTTGGATATACTCCATTAAATGCTGCTGGGATATAGTCTTTTATAAGCTCTGCTATTTCAAAGTTTACTTTTTCGTTTATAGCTGTTGAGGTTAATGTGTATTGCGGACTTCCTAGCCAAGTTGTTTCTGCTGCTCCTCGATATATTCTTATCTCAAGTTTTGCGCTTGTTAGTAAAGCAGTTGATAGATTTACGAAGTAAGGGCTTCTTACGTTAATTTTACTCATTGTTGTTGTTTTTAAATATGTCTATTATGTCTTGTGCAAATGCTTCTTGTAATAATTTAGGATATTTTTTAAATGCACTATTAAATGCTTTAGTAAAAAAGAAAGATGGTTTAATGCCTTTTTCAAATATGCTTTTTTGTAATATAAACCCTATAGTCTTATAACTTCCTTTAGCAAATTTACCAGTTGCTACTTTTTTTCCATCTACTGTTTTATATTGCCTTAATCTTATATTTCTTTTTTTTGCCCAATCAGCTAAAGGTTGCATTGGTGGTTTTTTAGATTTATAACTATAAGGAGAATTTTTATTTTCAATATAATTTGATTTAGTACCTTTTACACCTTTGTCTAAAAATGTTCCGTACTCATCCATAAACCACTCAATAGAATATACACCATTTTTGTTTTCCTCATCATAGCCAATGCTATTAAATAATCCTCTTGTTACATTATGACCTTTGTTTTTATACCCACCTTTAGTAAGGTTTCTCCTTGATTCTTGTACTACATAACTCCCTAATGACTGTAATTCTTTTTGTAAGTTCTTTAACATATAGTCATATCATTAGGTATTAGCACATTAAAAGATACTGTCCATCCAGCTAACTTGTTTTCAAATCTATCTACAAAAGGTTCTAATGTAGGGTCTCCATCTAATTGATATTTGTCTACGTATAAATCTCCTCTGTATAATAACTCTAGTAATCTGTTTGCTACTGCTAGTTGTGTATTGAATACATCTTGCTCGTTATTGTTTCCTCTAAACTCTTGTGGTATTCCATCTGCAAAGTTTTTACTCTCATCTACTATATCCATACATAATAGCGATAAACTAAAGTTCCATACGTTACTTTGCATTGTTGCACTATTTACCATAAAGTGTGATAGTGGAAATATAGTCTGTTTGTTTAAGTCTACATCGTATATGTCTCCATAGGTAACTGTATTGACAAAGTCATCTAATTGTAGTGTTTGTCTTATCTTTTCGGATAGATTATAAAATCCTTGCATATTATTGTGATTTACGTTTTATCATTCTTGTTTCTAATTCTGCTTTTTCTTTTTCAAATGCCAAGTACATTAAACATTGGTGTAACGGAAGTCTTGCAACTTCTTTAAATCTTGTAATGTCTCCTTGAGCAAGTGTATATAGTTCTGAATAGCTTCCCCACTTTCTTGAGAAACTAGACCTATCGTCTGTTCCTTCGCTAGTTCTTTCTCCAAATAGTTCGGTATATAGTTCAGCAATTCGTTGGTTAAATTGTAAAAAAAAACCATAGCACCTAATACAACACTCAATGGCATCTCTTTCATTACCTCGCTGTACTTGTGGCTTCCTTCGTATTCTTCTATTAGATACTTATGTCCTTGCTTTTGTTTAAGTGGTCTAAATAATACAGCCATTGCTTTATGCATATTACCCCATTCATTTATATAGCTTGTAACGTCTTTATTTTCTCCATAGGTAATTTCATCTAGGTTTGGTATAAAACCATAAGAAACACCATTTAAATTGAACGTAGGGATAAACTTATGTTCTTGGTCAAATAGTTTATTGATGTGATTGATTAAGTAGTCTACATCTTTGTCTTTAATCTTGCCTAGCTCTTTTGTGTTTATGTTGAGGATGCATTTAAGTAAATCATCGTTACTAGGATTCTCTATAAGTAAGAAATCTTGATAGTCTTTTAACTTGACTTCTTTTAGTGTACTAGGTATAGAAACTTCTAATTGCATAAAGTGTTTTTTATAAAACGAAAAAAGGATTACTTTGTATAAAGCAACCCTCTTTTACTAACTATCAACTAAAAATTATCTTAATGTCTTATGTAGGTATAAGTATAACTCTTGTATCTTATCTCCTAGCTTTTTATCTTGTCTGTATGTTTCTTTTCCGATTTGTATTCTTCCTTGTCTATGTATCTCTAATTTAACTTCTGGTCTTCTTGTTCTTGTAAGTGGTTTTACTATTACCTTGATGTCATTCTTAAAACACCAACTAATAGCATCTCTTACATTTCTTGTCATTTAAACAAGTTAATCATTATTGCTGGAATAAACATAGTAGCTATGATACAAATTATTTGATATATTCTTGTATATAGTTTTCTATAGTAAATGTTATCTGTGTATTCTTTTAGTGTATATACTTTTGTTGTGTTGTTTTTTGTTACTATTACTTCGTTTTGTTTTACCTCTACCATATCTAAAATATTAAGTTATGTATAATAGATTCAAGCGATAATAATACTACACTTGCAACTAATAATACAAATGAGAATAATGTTAATGTTAAGTAGTGTTTTAGTTTTTTCATTGTTTTGTTTTTAAAGGGGTTTTTACACCCCTTGTTAATTATTTAGATACTATGTATATTTTTTTTAAATCCCTTGCTATTCTTTCATATAAAGCAACTTCTTGGCTTAAGGTAGCACCTTTAACATACCATTGATATTCTCCAATTTTTTTTGCTTCTAAATTTCTAAATTCTTGTCTTGTTACTATTGTCATAATATTCTGTTTTTTATAAATGCTTTGTTACAATTATACTGCAATATATAACTAATTATTTAATTAACAAAATTATTAATAACTTTTATTAGTAAATGTAATATTGACCCTTATTAGGATTCTCTAATTGTGAAGTGATAGCATACCTCATCGCATCTATACAATGGTTAAAAGCATCTATTGGTTTGTTAAGTGTTTCTCCTTCTTTGTTCTTTAACCAAATGTAGTTCTGTAGTTCTTTGATTAAGTTATGACTTCTATTAGTTATATATATTTCGTTTTGATTGATGAGGTTGATACCATACACTATTGAGTCTTTACCTTTTTTTACTGGCATTATTAAATGACCGTAGCTTGACAACTCTGCAATACTTTTAGGTTCTGCTGAATCTGCATATATGATTTCTTTAGCTTGGTGTGTTTTAAGTAAGTTGCTTATCTGACTATTTAGTAATCCTTTTTGATAGATGACCTCATCAAAGATATATGAGTTGTTGTATTTGTAGAGTGCTATTAAAGTAGAAGGGTCATTAGTATAACCAAAATCCATTCCGTAACAAAGTAGTCTTGCTTCGTTTGGTAAGTCAATAGGCTTCCAATCTTTTATACAAGCACCTTCTAAACTTCCTATCTCTCCTAGTCCATATACATTCCACCAGTTATTCCAATAGGTAGATGTCTTTGCTTTGTCTTTAGCTTTCTCTATGTCTTTTACTATTGTGTCTGGTAATGCTTCGTTATCTAAATACGTTAGCTTAATAAAGTCAGCATCATCTTTACCTTGTAGTTCTGTATGTGCCCAGAATGATGAGGTAGGGTTGAAGTCAATCCATATCTCTCCAGATGTTCTTATTGCTAATTGGTTGTATGCTTCGTAAGGAATGTTGTTAGCTTCGTTTACATATAGTGTGTGTCTTCTTGCTCCTCTTAACTTGTCTGCTGATTCAACACTAAAGAACTCTATGTAACTTCCGTTTGCAAACTTATACTTAAGCATTGACTTATTATACTGCATATCATTATAACGATTGGTCATCATCATAATCTTTAGGAAGTCTTTTAAAGCACCTCTACGTAAATGTGGTATAGACTCACTAACTACGCTTATTTCTACGTTAGGAGTTCTTATAGCTCTATCTATGAGGATTGGTAGTATGCCAAACGTCTTACCAGCAGATGTTCCACCTTGAACTATCTTTTTACGTTTCTTTAGTTTAAGAAGTTTTTTAATTGCAGTTGTTACTACAAACATTAATCAATAATATTAAATAAAGGTTGTTCGGTGTTTAGAGTAATGTCTTTTGTTTCTCTTGGTTTACCAGCATAGTAATGATAGAACATTTGTATAAACTTAAACTCTCCAGATTCTATTCCTTTTTTAAGAGCTGCATATGCTTGTGGTTCTAATGGTGTTAGTCTTTCAATTAACTTTACCTCTTCTGCTTTAGGCTTTCTACCTCCGTTTGAGTGTCCTCCGTTATTTCTTCTTCCATCCATATTTGAAGTATTTTGAGTTCAATGTTTTTTTATATAACGTAATATCTTTTATTTTGTTATACTCCACAATATCCAGAATCACAATCATTAAAATCATCATCAAATAATTTAGTTTGTGTTAAGCTATTTCTTATCTGTTCATAGCTCATTCCATTTTTAAATGTTCTAACATTATTTCCAGTATTTTCTTCTGCGTTTACAAACCATTGATATTTTTTAGCGTGTTTATCGCTCATATGTTTTAATAATACTGGCGTTCTATGAAAGCAGCCTATACAATTATTCATATAAGCAAATCTTACTGGTTTATCTTTCCAGTATTTTTCTATATTATCTTTATAAATATTGTCTTTTATTAATGGAAACATTGGTTTTTGCCATTCTATGTCTGCCCACTTGTTTTGTGTTTTTCTTTTACCTACAATAGTTTTAAATGTACTAAAACCATTTTTAGTTGTTTTACTTAACATTGTTTTTGCCCTACTTCCTTCATTTGCCCTATAACCTATATTCATTTTTATTGGTTCATTAAATTTATTTTGCCACCAATTAAATATTGGTTTTAATTTCATTTCAGTTGTACAAAATCTTTGAGTAACATTAGGTAAATACTTTTTATCTTTTCTTATAATTATTTCATCAAATGTTTTGCCAGTAACCCAATCAATTTTAGAGCCTATAAATTGCTCTAAATCTAACATAGTATAAATAATCATATCATCTTCTAATGTACCTATAAAATCAGTTCCTAATCTATCACTAACTTGTTGTCTTATTTTTGAATCTGGAAACAAACAACTTTTATCTTCTGTTCTTACTAATGCGAATACATTATAATCTGCTGGGTAATTTGCAGCTATGTAACTTGAAGTCTTACCACCACTTAAAGAATTCACAGTTTCTATATGTTTATTCTTCATATTCTTTTAGTCTATTAATAACCCTTTTTATTCTATATTCTGCTTCGTGTAGTTGGTCTTCTGGTATCTCTTGTATTGTTTCTAATAGAGGTCTTAACTTTGGGTCTATTTTTATTTCTTTTAAGAATTTGAATCTTGTCTCTAGTTTTCTATGTTCTTCTTGTAGTGTCTTTAGTTTTTGGTGTTTAGGTATGTATTCTTCTGTTGCTATTATTCTATTGTATATTTCCATATATTTAGGATTATACATTTCAAATGTAGGGAATATGTTGTTTATACAATATAAAACTGTAGCGTGGTTAAGATTTAATGTTTTTCCTATTCTACTTAAGGATAGGTTTGTTCTGTCTTTACATATCTTAAAGTATATAGCTCTTCCATAGACTATCTTTCTTTTTCTTGTGTTTACATTTATTCTATAACCTAACTCTCCTTCTACTAACTCTTTAATCTCTTTTGTTGTCATTTATTATATTTTGTATTAATTGTGTAAATTCTATTTGTTCTATTGCTAAATTTATTCCTTCACATTCCAAGTACATTTCTTTGTCTTCATAGTCGTATAAGATAATTCTTAATTCTTCTAGGTCAGTTCCTTTCTCGTAGTCGTATAATGTGATGTAGTAAAATTGATATATTATATCATTCTTGAGTCCCTCGTTTTCGTACATATTCAATCTCTCTTTCAAGATAGTCTTTAGCTTTTAGTAAATCCATTAGTTCGTGGTCTTTCTTGTCTGCTCTGCTTATGTACTTTATTATGTTTCCTCTATTGAAGTTTAAGTTGTAGTCTTTGATGAAATCTATAACATCATATCCTTTTCCGTTTTCATAGTGTGGTTGACTTGCTCTCATTGTTTTTGTCTTTTATTAAAACTCCGTTTCTTTTTACTTTAGGTTTTCTTTCTTCCTCTATAAACCTTTCCTTTTGCTTTCTTCTTGCTGCCTTTTGTCTTTTGTTAGGCTTATCTTTTTTTAAAGGTTTAAACCATCTCATTAAAATAATCGTGTTTGGTTTTTAGTTTTATTTATTAATTCGTTACTTATTTTAAAATATTTATCAGTAATTTCTATTCCTATAAAATTTCTATTCAATTCTAAACAAGCCAAACCAGTAACGCCACTTCCAAAAAAAGTATCTAAAACTAAATCTCCTTCATTAGTGCATAACTCTATTATTCCTTTTAAGTAATTAATAGGTTTTTGAGTTGGGTGTAATTTTAGTTTTGGAGTGTTTATTTTTTGAGTTTTTGAATAATAAATTTTTTTATAAGGATATTTTTCTAAATCAATTAAATTTAAGGCAGTTCCATCATCATATATTCTAACAATATATTCTAAATTTTGACTAAATCTATTTCTGTTTAATATTGATAAAGGTTTTTCCCAAGTTAAAAGAGTAAATTTTTTTTTATTTTTTATTGCCCACATAGTATAATAGGGTATTAAAGTATCGTTACAAAATATAAAGCAATTCATTTTATCCATTATTCTATTATATTCGTTTAATAAATTATAGATTTCTTTTTCTTCAAAACTACTCATTTGTTCCATCATAAAAGAATCAAATTTATAAATTGGGCTATTTGCGATTTTACTTTTACCTTCTGTTCCTTTTGTTTTACCACCTCCCTTGTTATGTAAATAAGGAGGGTCAGTTAATACTAATTTTATATTATCTTTTTTTGTTAGTTTTTTTAAAACATCAAAACAATTACCCTTTATTATTTTATTTTTAAATTCTATATTCATTCTGTCCTTAATTTTAAAAGGTTATAACATTGTATGTATTTTAACTTTGCTTTTGATTTGTATATTGTTTTAAATAGTTCGTATGTCTTTTTAGTAAATTGGTAATGTGTGTTACAATCTTTAAACAATCTCTTTGCATAAGCCTTTCCATAACCCTTACAGTAGTTTACATTATCTGCGCTATCTCCTACTATCATTTGCTCATAAAAGTTATATAAAGCATTGTAAGGACTTATATCTATTATCTCTTGGTGTTTGTAGTGATAGTTATACATAAGGCAAGGTAGTTGTTTATAATCCTTGTCAAGTGATACTATTATTACATTGTTGTGTCCTAATTCGTCTGTTAGTGTTTTCCAATACGTAGCAACTAAATCATCTGTCTCTACACCATAAGAGTTTTTAGTAGAGTATATCTCTGCTATATGTTTGTGCATCTCAAATAGTAATTTAGGATGTTCTTGTTTCTTTCTGTTTGCTTTGTAGTTTGGGTCTAGTAGTTTTCTAAAATTACCTTTGCTATTGTTAAAAGTAATTACTCTTTCTATCTCGTATGTTTCTTCTAGTCTATTTACAATTGACATAAATATCTCATCAAACTTTCCTATAGCTTCATCTAGTATGTCATCAACACCACAGCAAGAAGAATAAACCAAACTATCTGCATCAAATAAAACTACCATTGTTCTTCAATTATTTCTATAGCTTGATTCTCTAACTCATCAATTACTTCTTGTTCTAGTATATCTATAATGTCTTGTCCTCCACATAGCACTTTAAAACAATTAAAATCACTACTAAAATCTGGATACATATAACTACCATCTTGTCCTTTTTGATATTCTCCTACAACAACTAATGCTATGTTATCATATTCTACTGTTACTTCTTTTTTCATTCTGTTTTGTTTTGTGCAAATATAAACAATTTTGTTTATAAATTATATCTTTTTACATAATTTTTCTTCTAAAATATAAGAGTATTTTGTTATAATCTTATCGTTCTTAAACTTTGTTGTTGCTTCACAAGATATAGGTACTAATTTTTTGTTTATTATTTCTTCTATATTTTTGCTTATATTAAAAACATAAACTCCTTTTTCATCTGTAACTAAATATAAGAAATCTTTGTTTTTTATTTGAGCTTTATTATAATTAGCAAATAGCTTATTAGCTTCTATTAATTTTTCTTTATAGTACTTTCTTCTGTTTTTAATTTCTATTATATAATCTTTGCATTCTGCATCATAAGAACTAAACTCATCTTTTACTAAATAAGCATTCAAGTTATATTCATTATTAATATATTCTAATGTAAGTTTTTCATTCATCTTTAAAGTCTTTAGTTGCTTTAGTGAGAAACTCATCAATACCATCTATTCTTTTAGATAGTTTTTCTATTGCTACATATAAAGTGGCTGCTGTAGATTCTAGTATTTTAAATCTTTCTTTAGTTGTGTATTGTTTTTTTTTCATAATTCCATTAGTTCATTGATTACTGTATGTCCTCCTAACACTACTGCACAAGCAATAGCTGGTTTCTTTCCTCTCTTTGCGTAAGCCATACTGTAAGAGGTTGCATCTATGCCACATCCTACTTGTGAACCAAAGACTTTAAAGTTCTGACCTACATACCATTCGGTGTAACATTGTGTGTGTAAGTGTCCTTGAATAGTGCTTTGCATATCTGCTCTGCATTTCATTCTAGCAGTTCCAGCTTCTCCGTGTATATACTGCACTTCATCAATTACAACTCTATCAACAAACTTCCATTGTGGTACTTCTAACACATCTTTGTATGCCTTTATCCATTTCTTTGGTACTGCACTTGTTTGTGCTTTACGCATTATAAGTCTATCGTGATTTCCGATTGTTACGTTAGCTTTAGGAAATGCTTGATACCATTTAGCTATTTTACTTATTGCAAGTTCTAATTCTTGACCTCCTCCAAGACCATCTGCATCTGACTCGTGGTAAGAACTATAATGATTGTCAATCACATCTCCTATAAATACAACTCTATTACAATTGTACTTTGCATAAGTTTCTTGACAATGTTCTAAATATCCATCTAAACAAAATGGCTCGTGTAAGTCTCCTATAACAAGTACTCTAGTTTCTTTCTTGGTTATATTCTCGTAAGCTGCTTTTTTGTTTCCGTTAATGCGTGGTCTAATTTCCATAAGTTTTATATAAAGAGTTTAATTCATTAGTTATAGTTCTTATACAACTCCCACAAGATGTCATTACTTTTTTATCATTAAATACTCTGTTGTATATTTTTAATAATTGTTTTTGTTCTGATGGGTTTACTCTTGTTCTATTTTTAGCAAACCATTCTCTTAAATAAACATATTCGCTTTCTAGTAAACACTTTGGTCTTTTATATCTAAATGCTTTGTTAAGAGCAATCTGTCTTTCACTACAGCCACAATCTTCTCCAGCTATAAACTTTACAGCTTTAGCTATTCCAGTAGCTTTAGTTATCTTGGCAATGGTGTCTCCTAATCCTTTAGATTGTTTATCGTAATTTGCTTTCCATTCTTTGTACTCTTTAGTACGTTTGTCTTTTGGTGGTTTCATATTAAATTATAATCTTCGTTTTTAAAATCTTCGTAGTCTTCACTAAATTTATCTCTTATTTTATCTTTCCCTTTTTTTAGTGTATGAAATATATTTACTGGACTTATTTTAGTTTCAGTTGATAAACCTCTAATACTTAAATCTGTATCTCTATATAATTCATAAATACTTTTGTCGTACCAATGCCACTCATCTAACTCATTGTCCATCTTCTCACATAATCTCCAAAACGCTTCTTCTTTTTTTATTTCATCAGTAGCTGTAAACTTATGCATATCTTTTTCTGGAATCTCGTTAAAGTCTTTGTCTTTGTAAAACTGTTCTATTTGTATCTTATGTATATTTTTTTTTGTTCTTATATAGTCTATAAATACAGACCTAATTGCAAAATACATATAAGCTTTACTAAACTTACCATTGTTATATACATTTTTGTTATTTGCATACCTAGTCATTTTAATATAGGCTTCTTGAACTATATCTTCTGAATAATCTTTTGCACCTAAATTCTTTGCTAATTTTACCCACTCTTTATGATATTTACCTAACGCTTCTAAAAATTCTGTCATACTAAAAACTTACACCTTTTAAGGGATTATATAAATCTCCAACTATCTCTGGTAGACCTATGTCATTAACTTTAAAGCTAAATGTTTTAAATGCATAACCTCTGCTTCGTTTACATTTAACTGTTATCCAATCCTTGTTTACTGTGTTTGTTTCTAATTGTATTTGTGTTTCTGTTTTCTTTTCTAAAAAACTTCCTAAATGTCCAGTAGGTTTATCTGTTCCAAAATTACTATGTATTACTGTAATAATATGACAATTAAACTTCTGCGACCATTCCATTAGTTTTTGTGCGATGTGGTTGCTTTGTTCTAAATTATTTACATCTGCTACTAAATCAGCGATTCCATCTATAACTACTAATCCTACTTTACCTTCTTCTATTTTTTCTTTTAAATAGTATTCTATAAATTCTACTCTGTGTTTAAATCCTACTGTTCTTAAACCAAAAGTGTGATAGCAACCTAAATCTGTTTCTTGGTTCATATCTACAACTCTACGGAATACTCTTTGAGCGTGAAACTTTCCTTGTTCTGTGTCAAAGTGTATAAGACATTTATTGTTTCTGTGTCCTCTTAACTCTCCACCGAATTTGTTTTTGTTTCCTAAATATACAGAAGCTAATAAACTAATAAAGAAAGTCTTTTTAGTTTTAGGAGGTGCTTGTACAAAACTAAAGTTACCATAAGTACCTAATGGTATTGGTAAGGTCTTTGAGCCTTTTAGTGTTTGTATAGTTGTTTCTCCCATAGATATTGCTACTGGTGGATATTCTACTATGTCATTAGTATTTATTACACACTCTTCTTCCAAGAGCTGCATAAACATTTTCTGTTCTTCGGTCATAAAAAAAGGAGGGTTTTTACACCCTCCCAAATATTAAAATGGTAAATCTACATTGTTGTTGTCTTGTGGTTGAGCTTCTTGCTGTGGCTTAACTGATTTGCCATCTGTCCATAATGTGCTACCATTACCTAAATAAAGTTTAGGTTTTTTAGCTTCTCTTTCTTCTTTTGTTTGAGAATCAAATGCTGTTACGTTTTGTCCAAATTGGTTATTATCATCGTTTACACTTATTGTAAAGTTGTAATAAACTCCTTTCTTACCTTTTACAAATTTCTCTTTAGGTAATTTTTCTACATTTAAATTTAAATTGATTAGTGTTGCCATTATTATTTATTTAGGTTTATTAATTTATCTTTATTTACTTTTTTAAAATCTTCTGATTCGTCTTCTCCAAATACTCCTAACTCATAAAAGCCAGTTAGTTTTAGTACTGCTCTTGATAATGCTCTTTTTTCAGCCATTTCTGCTACATACCAAGTATTACAATTGCCATCTTTAAATGAACCACCTTTTAATGCAGACCCAAAAGTTTCAATCAATGTACTAGGCTTACTATTAATAAATGCAATGGCTTTAAATACTGCAAAGTTTGTTTCGCATTTTATAACCTCATAGTTAATATTTATTTTTTCTTTGGCTTGTATTTTTTCAATACCCATTCTTGTAATAATTACATAATGCTGATGTTTATATACATCGTCTTTATTAAGTTCGTACTTGTTGTACAATTCTAATAGTTTGTCTCTGTTCATTTGTTTTTGTTTTGATTAATTAATAATGTTATTTGCATTCCTAAAAGTATTCCTATTAGTAAAAACACAATTTCTGTTTGTTCCATATTATTCTATTATTTGTTCTACGTTGTTTTTAAAGTTGTAAAACTCTATTTGTTGTTTTCTTATTTCTTGTTTTATGTTACTGTTGTTTAGTCTTAATTCTCGGTTTTCTATGTGCATTGAGTTTATATAGAAATACATTTCACTTAATGCTTTCATATATTTATCAGCTTCTTTAGGTTTAGTTTTGTTAAACTCTAACAATAAGTTAGCTAATAGCTCATAGTTAGTATGAAAGTTAATCTCTTGTAAAGTCATTTAGTACTTCTTTTTTTACTATATCTTTATATGATTCTGGACAATCCTCATCACATAATTCAAATATAAATGTTTCTAAATTAGTTATTCTTTTGTTTGCTCTACATAGTTCTTTTTGTAATGCATCTATCTGCATATTTTTAAAAGTGTATAAGTCTTTAACTGTTTCGTGTATTCTGTCTGACATATTATAAGTTGCTAAAGTTATTAATTTCTACTCTAACGCCAGAACCATTACGTTGTTCTAAAATACATTTGTTAAATAAAGAATATCTGTATGCTTTAAAGTAATCAGTTTCTTTAATTTGGTCTCCTTGTTGTGTGGTAATAATGTAATACATATTTGTCTTGTTTTAATGTTATATGTAAATATAATACTTTTTATTTAATTAACAACTATGTTTATAAAATAATTTAAAATAAAAAAAGGAGCTAACCGAAGTCAACCCCTTTCAGAAAACAAAACAAAACAAGAATTATTTTAAGTTAGTTAGTAATTTATTGTAATATTCTATCATTTCTTTTAAATGTATATCGCTATACTTTGCTATTTCTCTACTTTTATTTTGTAATCCTTCAGCAGTACCTTTTTCATAAGCATCTTCTAAATACATTCCAAATTTAAATTGTTCTCCGTATCTAAATACATTACATCCACTACATTGAACTTGTACATTTGTTTCATCCCACCTTGTTGAGTAATGCTTTCGACTCATAAAGTGTCCAGCTTGTAACTCTTTCCAATGTGCTTGTTTACCACAAGTAACACATTTAGCAATTTCATTTACTGCAAATCTTCTTCTTATATATTGACTAAATACTGTATCAAGTTTTTTTACTATACTTTTTCTTGATGGTTTTTTAGGCATTATATTATTTCGTTGTCTATCTGCTGTATTAAGTAACGTAAATCTTCTTTACTAAATTTACCTTCAATACTTTCTTTGTATGTAGATAGTTTTAAATCGTAGTATTCAGTTTGATTTTCGTGTCTTCTTATTTTTACTGCTATGTTCATAGTTTAAATATAGCATTTTTTTATTAAAAAAAAAAGTAATAACTTTAACATTTTTTAATTATTAGTATTTTTATATAAATATATACATAAATAAATATAAAGAAAGATAAATATATATAACAAAATTATTATAAATATTAAATTAGAAATATAAAGATATATGAAGAATATTCAAATTTATCTGGCTACTTTCTGGTTTTTTCGTAAGACCTTCCACCATAATATGCTAAAAAAATTATGGTTAACAATTCTTTAACCACTTCAAGTTCTTCTATTTGTATAAACCATCCAATCACAAAAGCAACAGTTAAGAAAATTAAAGTAAGAGGTCTAACATTTTGTGTTAGTTTAGAGCCTTGAGAATCTGCTACCCATCGTTTAGTAACTTCTTGCATCTCTACCATATCTATTTCTAGTAGTTTTAAGGCTTTTTCTTTATCTTCTGGTGGTAATGACTCATCTTTGTCTATAAGTCCTTTAACAATACCTAAAACGCCATTAGAAGGTAATGCATCTCCTAGAGTATTTACAATGCCAGAACCATTGTTTAGTAAAAACTGACCTACTTTTGTGTCTTTAAATTTCTTCTTCATAATCCCATTTAAAGTGTAAACAAATAAAAACTAAATATATATTTAATTCTGTATGGTCTTCATCATCTAATGCTGGATAGTATTCCCATCCTAACATTAAACCTTTTTCTATTAAATTGCTAAATCCTAATATCATAATTTATTTTTTAGAATAATCCCATCTTCTTCTTTCTCCCCTAATGTCATAATGAACAAAAGAAGAGTATATACCAATACCACCTTGTAACATATCTCCATTACTTATAAGTCTTTCAATAACTTTAGATACTTCTATAGGTGTCATTCCTTTAATAGCTATATCTGCTGCTCTACCCATTATGTGTTGTGAATTTTTAACACCACCTATTTGTTTGTTATAGTCTTCTGACCTATATGCAGAATTAATATGTATTGGCTTTTTTAGTTCATCTCTTAAAACTTGTAATTGATTAGCAACCTTTACCATATTATGATATATGTTTATAGGCATCTCGCTACCATCATTGCAATCAAACTCCTCTTTGCTAAAATTCTTTGTCATTTATTAGATTTTAAAATTAATACCAGCTTTAATTGTTTTTAGCTCTCTATCCCAATAGCGTTGATTAGTTACCTCTGCAAATAATCCTAGTTTTTTATTTAGTCTAACACCAAACACACCACCAAAAGAATAATCTAACCAATTGTCATCTCCTATAAAGTTTCCGTAAGAATACCTTTCATCTCCTTTTTGTAGTTTATGATGAGGTAATATGTTTCCATAAGCGTGAACCCAGAAGTTCTTTCTGTAGTGGTAGAAGTCTAAACCGATTACAGAAGATAAATCTGCAAAATCTCCAATTAAAGCTAATTGCTCTTTATTGTATTGATTGACTAATCTACCATATATGTTGTTTCTATAATCTAAATCAGAATTGCTTATTAACTCTCCATCATCATTATACCAGAAATAATCATAGCCAGTTTCTCCAGTAATTACATTAGTCCACTCATAAGGTGCATCTGTATGATTAAAATAATCGTAGCTTAAATTCCACCAAGCATTTTCCTCTAAATACTTTTGGATTGGATTATGCCCATAAGCTTTGTCATACGTTCTATACATTGCGCCTATAGATATAGATAGTTTTTTACTAATAGGTATTCTAAAGCGTACATCAGCAGATTTATAATTTATATCTACTAGTTCATTTCTTTGTGATTCTGCCTTTACAAGCCACCATTTAGCTAAATACCTTACAAAGAATTGTTGGTTGTCAAACTCTCTGCCTTGTTGTCTTCCTTCTTGGTATTCAAATAAGTATTCTAATCCTTTTACGTTTCCTATGTTAGAGTTTAAAGAATTGTTTTGTTCTTCTCCATCATAGAATCTGTCTTTATCTTCATAACCAAAGTGTGCTAGTTTTCTAAATCCAAATGTTTTTATTTCATCTGCTGGGTTTCTTACTGTAGTTTCAAATAACTCTGAATCTTGGCTTACATAAAATGTTTTATCTCCTTGAATAGAGTTGCTTTGTGTATATGCTCCATAAATAGTTGAATACTTAAAAACATCCTTAAAGATGTCTGCTTGAGCGTTTAGAGTAAATAATAATAGTAATAAATATTTCATAGGCTTAAAATTTGTCTTGTAATAGTTCTTCTATATGTTCTTGAATTCTTTCTGTAGTGCTTTCTGGAAGCTTCATAGCTATACCAGCTTCTATTTTTTCGATAAGCTCCCCATTGTTAAATAAACAAAGAGTAGGCAAGTACATTATCTTATCGTTGGCGTGTATCTTTTTGTCTTTGCTTAAATAAAAAATATAGGTATTATGTTCTTTAAAAGGCTTTAAAGAGAAATTATCATTCTTTATAAACTCGGCTGTATATAATACAACGCTAATGTCATCTTTATAAGATTGACTATGAGTTACAGAAAATACAAATA
>Ga0209337_1001345_pt1 | contig 18759 bp, 21 predicted proteins | sample LinPmetageLP53_FD_184044 | JGI IMG/M metagenome (GOLD analysis project Ga0209337, IMG submission 184044) | Marine viral communities from the Pacific Ocean - LP-53 (SPAdes) (version 2) | ecosystem: Environmental > Aquatic > Marine > Oceanic | place: Pacific Ocean | collected 2010-02-08 | reverse complement strand
TTTTATCAATAAATTTACACCTTGATTATTAACGCCTGGTTCTATTCCTAGACTTACCGCTAATTTTTCCCAATTAGTATTGCTTGATATTGTGCCTGATGATTCGCCGTCAAACTCAGTTACCTCAGCGGCGTTTTTAATACCAATATCACTACTAACTAATGTTTCTTTGTCTGCCGCTCTTGCTTTTTTACTAAGTTTTGGATTATTTACATGCCATGCCGCGGCGGCACTTAACTCCATAGGAGTTCCTACATCTTGTTGTGCCGTTTGTGAATGAGGAACAAGTGGTTGTACATGTGGCTCTCTAGAATCTCCTTCTCGAGTTATTTTAATGCCTAGTTTTTTTAAAGGTTTTTGATTATCTGTATCATTTAAAGGTGTAAATTCGTCTCTATCGTTTGGATCACCATTATTAGTAAGTTCACTATAAGAAATACCATAATTTGCATAAAATTGTTTTAAAACTTTTCTTGCGGATTCAAGTCTCCACGAAGGTTGTGGATTATCATCTCTTTGTATTAGGACAGCCGATGATGCCTGAGACCAGTGCGCCGCTGGAATAACATATACTCTTGACCTATGTTTGTTAAGGCTTGTTGTAAAATATTTTTTATTTTGTACTAATGTTGATAATCTAGCATCATCACTATCGGAGTTTACTAAGTCATTATATAAATCATTTCTAATGAATGATATAGCACTACCGGGAATATTTAAAGTAACTTCTGGTTTTTTACTAATAGTTTGTTTAAAGTTCTTCTTACGACTTTCGATATCGTTTTTATCTGCAATTTCATCTGCTTGGCTATCAAATCCAATTTTTTGACCAATCTTATCTATCGTTGTCATCCAATTTTTTAAAGCGGTAAAACGTTTTTTAATTAATTTTTCTACTTCAGGTACTTTATATACTTCAGGACGTGTTTCTTTTGATTTATAATAATCTCCCAATCCAGTTCTAATTACTTCACTCATCCTGTCGTCTAATCTACTAACAATATTACCTCGCATTGGATCTACATACGTTTTATTTTTAAAATCTTCTATTATTTCTTCTAAGTATTCCATGGAATAGTTTGAAGCGCCTAAAAACTTAGTACTGTCTTCAACCTCTGGATAATTTTCGTCGACAAAATTACTAAGTTCAACTTGTTTGAGTGCCTTTGTTAATTTTATACATGCAGAGCCTAATACAGGCATTGTATCTAAATACAGTTGCGGTTGTTCGTCTTTAATTTCTACTAGATGCTTTAAACGTTTTTTCATCTTCATAGTATATGTACTAAGAAAGTTTTCTATGTAAGATTCATCACTAAATAAATTTGAATTGAATGTTTGTGCTACTGGTTCATTGTATTCTGCAAAATTGTTAGTAAAGTTTATTAATTCGTTGTATTCGTCTTTGTAATATTGCTCACCTGGTTGTGCAGGCGGACTAACAGAATTATATCCACCGTGAGATAAATGTCTATAAAATTCGTTAAATTGTCTAATATCAAAAGAATTAAGTATTGTAGTTTTCATGTTATGAGCATTATCTGTCGAAGGTATATCTGGGCCATAATTTACTTTTAATAATAAATCAATTAATTTTTCACTTTCTTCTCTGCCCCAGCCTTTACTGTGTATTGCATTCCACATTCCTTTAATTATTTTTTCTGATTGCGGAAGATTTAAAAATGTTGGAGCAATAAATATTTCTTTCTTAAATAATTTGTCCATACCTTTTTTAATTATCACAGCCCTTTGGTCTGATCTATCATTCTGTGTAGGTATATTAACACGTCTAGAATATTGTAGTACTTTGTTACTGAATGTGTCTGAATCTAAATAAAATTGTTTAATACCACTTCTAAGTATGCCTATTGCTTTTGCATTAACATCTAGTCTATGTTTATTTTCTGCTACATCCACAGCCAACATTGTCATACTTGTTAAATAAAGTTCTTGAGCTTTCTCTAAATTAATAGGTGCTCTTTTGGAAGGAGGACTTGACTTAGGTCTTGCATAAGCTCTAACTGGTTCCATAGTTTCAACTTCATCTAAAATTACTGATTGACCAGTACCTTTTTCGTAATCTTTAATTTGTTGTTTCCATTTTTCGTCTGCATCTGGTTGGCTAAGTTTGTGGTATTCTTTCAACGTGCTATATGCTCGGGCTAAATCTTGTACACCTTCTACAAAATTTTCTTTACCAATCATATCTTTATATAAATTTAATAAAGGCTCATCTATTTCATCTGCAGATGAATCTTTAATTCTTTCAAGGTCTTTAGGATCTACTTTACTTGCCTTATCTACTAGTTTGTATAAAGCATTTGCATAATCTTGAGTATACTTATCATCGTTATATCCGGCTTCCATTATTGTAGCATATCTTACAACTGCTTTAACAACCTTAGCCATATCATTATGATAGTCTTCTCCGCCACCTATTCTAAATTCTATAAGGTTAGTGCCTGATTCTCTATCTTTTAGACTTTTAAAATGTATACTAGCAAATTTGTCACCACTTATAGCATTGTCCATTGTTTTTTCTATTTCGCCGAATCCTTCCTTTCCTGATGATGCCGCTTTTCGTAATTTAGTTGCTACTTTTCGTAAGTTAGCACTTTGCTCTTTAGCATAACTATTACCTTCTCGTCCAAAAGTTCTAAGTAAGTAATTATCTCCTAATAATGCCGCCATTTTAACTTTGTTTGGGCCTGGTAAGGCTCCGGCTTCATCTCTAGGTCCCATATTATCACCGTTCCAACTCATTGTAACATGCAAGCCTGTTGACCTATTAGTATATACTGAATTCTCTTCGAAAAACTCAAATAAACTTTTCATCTCTTCAAGCATTTGTCTTGGTGTATCGTACACTGGAGAAATAATTTCTGCACCAGTGCCTGAACCATCAATACTGCTGTCTGTTTCTACTGCCCAACTGCTAGTAGATGTATCTCCATATTGTCCTGTTTCAGGATAATCTTTAAATTGACTAACTTGGTCTATCCAGCCTTCAAACATTGTATTAGCAATGTCATCAAGTCCGCTATTTCCTAGTTCTGAATAATCAATACCATAATCATCTAGCATAGAACTCATACTGTAAAATTCTGAACTAATCCAGTCGTCTACTGTGTATTCGTCATAAGCCTGGTCAAATGCATCTGATTGTAAATCATATTCTTCTACTACTGCATCTCTTAACCAGTCTAAATATATTTCGTCATATTCTTCTTCTACATATTCTCTAACCCAGTTCAAATATTCCCATCCATCTTCTTCACGGTTTTGGTATTCTGTGGGATTTTCTTCTTCAAATTCGTTTTTGTATACTTCTACTGCTTCTGAACTTGGACCATCGCTACTATCTATAAAATCATTTAACCAATCTTCATCTTCTTTAACTTCGTCTACTTTTTCTTCTACTAAATCTTCAAGAAATTCATCTGTTTTATTTTCTCTAATCCATTCACTAAAGCCTTCCAAAATATAGTCTGCATCGCTACCTAAGTATATAGCCTCTTCAATTTCACCATAGGACATGTCGTCTACATCTGCTCCACTACCACTACTGACATTTTCCCAAAGAGTTTCTGCTTCAAACCCGCATCTTACTGGTAAGTCTAATGAGTTCTTAGCAACCTGTGGATTATTAAAGTTTATTTCAAATAATTTTTCATCTGCTTCTGATAATTGTGACCTAACTAAACGTTTAATTCGTTTCTTTATTGAATTCTTTTTACTATCTGATTTAGATAGTTTTGCTTTTGCATCTCTGTGAACTTTTTTGCTGTATTTTCCTTCTGTTTCTGTAACAGGAGCATCTATAAATACTTCATCTTCAGGTTCTATAAAACTATATTCTCCTTTGCCATCATCTACTACTAATTTGTCTGGTTGTGGACCGTCACCAACTTTACTAACAACTTTGCCTACAACTTTACCTGTTTTATCTTTGAACTCATCGCCATCACCAAGATCCATAGCCTTAAATGCTTGTGGTTCTGGTGCTTCTGGTTCTGGAATATCTAATCCTTGTGTTACTGTAGGACTTCCTAAATCTTTCTTAGGTGGTGTTGTTGATTTTTGAGGTGTTGTTTTAGCAACTTCTCCGGACTGTTGATTTCCCACTGGTGTAGGTGCGCCTGGCTTTAATCCATATTCTATTAGGATACTGTCAATTGTCCTTACGTCTTTAAACTTCATTTATCTTCTTCTATTACTGGATTTGTTTAAGTTTTTTAACCTTCTACTTGCAGGATTCATACGTTTAGTTCTTTGAGATTTTCTAGACATTCTTGCACCCATTTTTGCTTTGGTTTTTCTTAATGTCATGCGTTTTTTAATGTCAATTGGTTTATGACATTGTGCTGGGTTACTCACAACTCTGCCTTTACGTCTACCGCTAGTACATCTAACAGCACGTTTAACTGTTGAACCCATTTTACGCCAAACCATTCTGGCTTCAAAAATAGTTTCGTCAGAAAATTCTTCTAATCGCATTTTATATTACCACTTCCTGCATGACCAATAACGTGCTTTTGTTTTTGGTCCTGGACTATCGCAATTATGTCTTGCTCTAAAACTTTTTCTTCTCTTAGGGTTTGACTTTTTAATTCTCATATTAGGGTCGCCAAAATTAACCTTTTTAACATTTTTTGTTTTAGGATCTTTCACATAAACTTTAAACTTTTTAACATCACCTTGCATAGGCTTGTTTAGTTTAACTTTACGTCCTTGGTATTCTGCTTCAAATAATCCCTCTTCATCGTATGCTAAGTATCCGAACTCTTCATGGAAATCTCCATAGACAGTTATCTCTGATTCTATTTCAAATAATCTCATTAGTTTACTCCAAAAAATCCTGTTGCTATAGCAATCAAAATTGTAATTAAGGTTGTAAATGTAGTACCTACTATAGCAAGTACCCAATTCTCAATCTTATTTAAACGTTCTTTTGTGTCAACTTTAAATTCTCTAAGTTCTGTGGTGATACTTTCTATACGCAACATATCAGCAATAATATGTGCTTCTAAATTTTCTTTATTAGCATATATCTCTACTTCTGGTGCTTTTTGTCCTTGCGGTTCTACTTTTTTAACCATATTATAATAAATCCTGTTTTGTGAACTCCATATTTATGGTGCTCTTTGTATCTATGGTTCCACCATTTAGTACTATACCATGCAATTCATCTTTTAACGTGTCTACAGTATGTGCAAATGGCACTTCTGTAGCAAATTTAAAAATATATCCTGCTCCGGTCATACTAGGTGCACCAAAGTTTTGTAACAAATTGTTACCTGCTCCATTCAAAGCAACTGGATTATTCATAACTGTTGGCATTGCCCTTAATCCTATTACTTGAACTACACTTTCAAAATCTTTTTGAGAGTTATCAGTATAATCGTTTGTTACTGTTATATCTATTGAAGTAAACAAAGTAAAAAATTCAATATTACCTGTAAGTACTTCTACGGAGCCCATTGCTCCACTTCTTGCTAGACTCATGTGTGTCTCCTGTATAACTTGTATTTATCACTTTATTAGTTTTTTGTATACAGAAATAATATTCAAAAAAAATCCCCACATAAAGTGAGGATTTTTAAAAAGTTGTTAAACTCTAATAAAGTTAAACTACTCTGTATTCACCTGCTGTTACAGTTGCGTTTGCACCGCCACCAGAAAGTACTGATTTAATAGATGCTGTCATCTTTGCTAAATCAGGGGATCCTTCAACACCAACATGCATTACTGTTGCAGAAATGCTGTTAATTAAAACTGGTGTGCAATTAAGTGATAATGCTTGAAGAACTAATTCACCTTTTTGTGCATTTCCACCGGAAAAACCAAATTGGCTAATGTTGTCTGTACCATCTACTTCATCGATAATGTAGTGACTTAAAGAACCTACTAAAAGTTGTCCTTCTTCTACTCCACCATTTACTCTTGTTAATGCCATGATTAACTCCTAATTAATTATAAGATAACGTGGTCTTTGTAACCACCGCCATTTGTTTATATGTTATCTTACTTGGTTACTTTTATTTATCAAAGAATGTGCTTGTATAAAAGCAGTTGCTTTTATTAAAGTCAAAAAAAAGCACTCCTAGGAGTGCTTTTTAATTTAATAGAATGTCTATATTCTAAATTATGCGCCTACGGCGATTGATAATGCTTGAGCGGTTGCTGTAGTACCACTTAAATCAACACCATCAACAGTTCCTAATGCTTGAACTCTAGCCGCTAAGCCTGAGTCTAACTGACCTTCAATAATGAAAGTTTGTTCTGTGTTAGAGTTTGTAATGGCTCCTGCCGCTAATATAACTCTAGTTTCTTGAATTGCATTAAGAACGGCTTGTTGAGCTCCACTTGGGCCAGTACTTGCGTTAGCAACGATGTAGTCTAAAGAAAAGATTGAGATATCTTTTCCGATTACTTCTGATGCTGAACCTGTAGTAGTTGCCGCTGGGTTATTTTTTGCTATTGCCATTTTAATTCTCCTAAATAGGTTTGTTACATGTATTTATGCTATTAACAAATTTTAGTCAAAAAGAAAGGAGTATAAATACTCCCTTCTTCTTTAATAAGTTTAAGACTTATAGGTCAAATGCGGCAACTGTTGCTGATGCTAAGTTAATACCATCTACAGTTCCTAATGCGATAACTACGTCTTCTAAATGAGCCGCTAGTGTTTCACTGTTTGATCCATCATATGTATCAGTTCCGTGTTCACCTTCGAAAAGAACTTTAAGTCCTTGTCCTGTTCCACCTGTTGCGTCAACTGTACCAATTGCAAATGCTGTTAAGCCTTCGTTTGCTATTGCTTTTAAAGTTGCATCAACGGCTGAACCTACTGCCAATTTTGCTGAAACGTCAGCACCGAAATCAATTTGAATTCCTGCGATAACCTTTCCACCTACGTGTCCTGGAGCAACTGCGGCTCCGGCGTTTTGAGTTTGTGCCATTTTTAATTCTCCTAAATGTTGAGGCTATATGCCCCTTCGTTACATTTATTTATCTAAATATGGTATTTTTATTGTTTTTATTTTGGAGAAACAGGCGATCTAAACTTATCGCCGAATGACATAAACTTGTCTAGTTTGCCTGCAATGTTTTTGCCAGCATCTATTCCTGAACCTACGGCTGTATTTGCTGTTCGTAAATCCACGTTTGGATCATTTATAAACTGTTTTAGTTTACCGCTAAATGTTTTCGGATCACTGTAATACTGGTTACCCCATTTTTTACCTGTAGAGCCTACTCTATCTCCACTTGCTGAAGGTGTTTGTGCTTTTTTACTACGGTCTTTATTTGCTTTTTGCATATTTTTCATCATATTTGCTTTAGCAGAATCTGGTGTTTCTCTATCAGGTGTTTGACTATTTTGTTGCATTGCTTTTATGTTTTCAATTGCTTGGGATATAGCATCTGCAGGACTAACACCGCCTTTACCGTTTTGATATATCTTTGTTGCTTCTGCTGGAACGGCGCCTACTAGTGAAGGCTTATAATTTTTCGCTGAAGTTCTCTGCCAATTCTGTAAGGCTGTTGATATTGTTGTTTTATCGAAACTAGAATCATATTCTGATTCTACTATAATATCTGCAATGTTCATACAACTATTTATCTAATAATAGATTTTGTTGGTCTACAAATACATTGCTCTTTTCAAAATTACTACATGGTACGCCTAGCTCTTGTAATCGAGATATTAGTTTATTTGCAAATTCTATATTGTTAAATTTAGTAATTGTTTTATTGTGATGTTTATCTTCTTCTTTTAAAAGTTCGTCTACAACATTTTCTGGAAATATTCCGTCTATTACAGAATTTGTCTTTTTACGGTATACTGGACTTTGCTCAACCATATCCTTTTTAAAATAAGGAAGTATATCAGATATCTGCTCTGCATTGTTTAATGTATTTTCATTTAAAAATTTAATGTTTACAGTTGGATGGTCTTTAAAATGTTCTGCTAAACCTATAAATTGTTCATATATTTTCATCATAGAAACATTGTATAAGTAGAATTCATTTATATTACGAGCAGTATATACATCCATTGCTAAATTTTCTTGGTGTTCTAATACATAGTATAAAATAGCACAAGGATCAAATTTATCTCTATGTTCCATAATATATTTTCCAAATTCTCCTAACTTTTCTATATTTTTTCTTTCGATTGCTGGTATAAAATTTGTAGTCATATTCCATCGGTCTAAAGTATAATCATTTATATATTCTTGATTTTGCATATTAGAAATATATAAAGTTCTAGGGTTTCTTAAATTTATAACAAAGTCTATACTTTCATAAAGTTTACTATCTGCAAATCCGTTTAAAATATTCACGTAAGTGTCAGTAGCAACACGAATACATTCATCTACTATATCGCATACTTCTTGGGGTGTAAAAAGATGCCCATCTTTGTCTTGCAATCTCATATATGTCTCACTTGCTGTATACAAATGAGATATATTTGCAAGATGAGGAACCATTGCCATATGTACATCTGCTGTACTAGGAAAAGATTTATTAAAACCTTTAAAAATAGATGGTGTTCCTGTGTGTGTTATACCAGGCATGTTAATACATCTTTCTAAAATTTGTATTATATTAGGTTGTGTTAATCTGTTCTCTTTAAACCTCATTCGGGAGGTCATATAATTCTGAGTATCTATTTTACCTTTTAAATATTCTTGATGCATATGGTCTATGTATTTCCAACCTTTGGGTGGTTGTATTGTATCTCTGAATTCTTGATTATGATGACGTTCAACTAAATCATAAATGTATGTTGTACCCGAACGTGGAGGACCAGGATGTAATAATAATTTAGGCTTTTTTTCTACCACTTGCCCAGTATCCTGCTATTGCGCCTATTCCAGCACCAGTTACCGAACTAATTTTATTAGAAACTTTTGGTAAAATTTTACTACCAGCATAAGCACCTAAGGCTGTTGCTCCTGCTCTTTTAAATGTGTTGGATTTTTGTGGTGGCTGTAATTCTTTTCTTCTGCTCATAGAATTTATTTGAACAAACAGTTCACTGCCTCTTCCTTTTAATCTCATGTGTTGTATAATTCTAGAAACAACTAGTTGTCTTTGAGCATACTTTAATTTATCCCAATCAATTATTAAACGTCTAAGTTGTTTATAGATTGGATTTTGTATTGCTAATTGTGTTTCTAGTCTAAATAAAAATGTTGTTATATCACTTTTACTTAAATCTTGCCTAGCAAGTCTTTGCATAAACATATAATGTTTTCTGTTTTGAAACTGTAATGTGTTGAGGAAAGATTCATCTTTACCTTTAAATTTTAAACTTGTATAGTCTGGATTTTGTACTGCAAAACTTAACAAATATAAATCTGTAGCCGCTGTTCTAAATACAGCATAAGGTCCGTATTGTCCTGTTTTCTTTGCATATACTATTGCATAGTCTTGTTGTTTATTATCCCTATACATCATTATAAGACTAAGTGTGGATAGATACAACATATCTGCAATCTCTCTTCCAGTAAGATTTTTAAAACCATTTGTAGTCCTAAATAATTTACTTTCTGCTAAGTCTTGATTTATTAATTGCAGTTCCATATTAACTACCTGGTTTTCCTGTTCCAAAGTTTGCTTTACTAAAGTCTAATCTGTCTACTAGTTTAAGTGCATTGCCCATTCTGTCAATAGCAACAAAACCTTCTTCTCCTGTTACTTCAAATCCTTTTTCTGATTTTATAAATGCATCTAATGTTTGTATTGCACCTAATTTTTTAACAAATACATTCTTTGCTTCTATGATTTTTAAATATAAATCATAAACAGCAACAATACTTGTTAAATGTTCTTTAATAAACCTAACTCCGTCAACCATTAATTGTGTTTTAGAATCTATAGTCTTTTGTGTTTTTACTTTATCTATTTCTTTAGTCATGTAGTCTATATACTTTTGTACAAACCCTTGTGCAAACTTAGTTGGGTCTTGTTCAAATGCCCCTACGTTTCTGATGTTTGCGTTTACATGTGCTTTTAGTTGTTGTAGGAAAACTTTGTCTCCTATTACTTCTGTTCCTTTTTCTAAGAAACTAAATGTTTCTGCATCTATAGACTTTAAATAACTATCTGCTTGTACAATAGCATCTTTAATTCCAGCACTTTCTTGTGCTGTTAAAGTAACTGTACCACTTAGGTCTTTAATAGTAGCATCATCCTGCCATACACCTGCATTACTACCATCTCCCAATCTTTTAACATCAAACCCAAACTTTGCTTCGCTATCTGCTATAGTAGAACCTATATATTCTGTATGCCATACAATACCCATTTTTGAACTTTGCATTTTTTTTGCTAAATCTGAATCTTGAGGTACTGCATAAGTTATAGTATTTGGCGTAAAAGTTAAATACTGTTCACCATTTATGTTATTAGATTGTAATCCATCTGTTGTTCCACCCCAAAGCATATCACCTTGTGCAATGGTATCCCAATTAAGTTTACTTAAAGTTTGCAAACATACTGTTAATTTTGCTTGTAATTCATCTTGCCCTGGATGATTAAGTTTAATGTCATTTGTTGTAAAATTAATTTTAGGTTTTCTTGTAGCAAAAACACCTTTAGTACCTACAAAGAATTTACCTGTTTGAGGATCTTTACCTGCTACAATGGCTGGAGCACCATCCCATTTTGTTGTCATGCTAACTTGTGATGTTGAATTGCCTTCCAGCATATCATGTAAACTGTAAAGATAATTAATTGCTTCTTTGGCTCCGGGGTAACCTTTATTAAATATGTTGTCTTCTAAATGCTCTAGGTGAGTATTTTTGCCATCTTTACCTTCAACTAAACTTTCTGAAAGAATATGAGTAACAAGTGGTTTTGCTATCTCAGTTATACGCATTTTAGACGCCTGCCAATACTTTCATTTCTTGGTAAGAAACAGATTCCTGTAATTGGGTTAATTCTTTTATTGGTAATAAAACAACATTACTTTCACCAATAGATACTTTGTATCCTAAGTCGGCCCATGTTAAGTTTGCATGTTCTAACACTTTACATAAATGTTCGTATGCTTCTGTTCTCATACCTCTTGCTAATTTAACAAGATGTGTATATAGTTGTTGATTATTTTGAACCCATTCTTTATTTCTTTTTAGAACTGGAGCAACTGCATTTGCATACTGAGAAAGTTCTGCTGGATCTACTCCTTCTTTGCCTTTTTTAGATAAATGGTCTACCATTGCTTTTGCTGATGCTACATCACCTTGTATTGCTTTTTGTTGCCATGCACCTAACTGTCTATGAGACTGTGGATCTAATTTTGCTGGTCCTTGAGCTTGTCCCTGAGGTTGTCCTTGAGGTTGTCCTTGAGGTTGTGCATCTTTACGCATTTTTTGTAAGCCTTTAATACCACCTGCCATTGCTCTTCCTAATCCTGCTCCAAATTTAGCACCTATTTTCTTACCTGTATTAGCATTAGGATCTTGCATTGTTTTAGTAGCAAGTGAACCACCTGTAGCAGTTGTTATTTTATCTATAACTCCTTGTCCTACTCTTTTTGCTTTTCCTAAAATACCTTCTGGTTCTGGAGCATCTATTGTTCCTGATTTAGGATTAATTTCTGCACTTGGTGGAGTGCTTCTACTCATACCTGCTGTAGATTGTGGATTTTGTGCTATGCCTCCAACCGGTTTTGCAGTATTTGGGCCGCCTGCCGTTGGGGCCTGTTGTGTTCCGCCTGTGCTACCACCCGCTGTTGGTTGTTGTTGAACTCCGCCTGTGCTACCACCCGCTGTTGGTTGCTGTTGAGTTTGTCCTGTTGTGCCAGTGGCAGTTGGTGTTGCCGCTGTTTTTTGTGCGGCTTGTGGTTTAATAATAGGTGTTTTAGTTTTTGGATCTAACAGTCTATCTTTACCAACATTAAATGTTTTGTTCTTTTCATCTTTAACACTAACTCTATTAGCATTACCATCTTGTGATGGACCTAAAACAGTAACATCTTTTCTCATTTTAGGATCATTAATATACTTGTCTGCTTTTACAAAAATTGCTTTTGTGCCTTTTGGAATATCTTGAGATACTGGAGCAGGTGCTGGTGCATCTGCTGGTGCCACTGCTGGTGCATCTGGAGTTGTTTTTTGTACAACTGGATCTGCTGGTGCATCTACAGAACTTGCTACGCCTGTTTGTGCGGCATACTTTTCTAAATCTTTATGCATTGCACTATTAGGACCTTCTGCTGGTCTGCCTGTTAAATTACCTTTTTCATCTGATTGTGCCCATGTACCATCTGTAGTTTTTACAAAGTGGTCACCACTAGGCATATTTACTATTGCTCCTGCAGGTGATGTTGGTGCCGCTGGTGCAGGTTCCTGTGTAGGTTCTTGTACTTGTTGTACTGGTTCAGATGTTTGTTGTGGTTGTGTTGATTTCTTTTGTTTTAATCTGTCTTTGACAGTAGTGTTAAGCATTTGGTCATTTGTTAATTCAAGTAGATTCATTATATTCTCTAATCATTTAATTTTTTTACGGCTTTGTTTATGCCTCTAGAGAATTTTTTATGGTCACCGCTTTTAATTGAATTAATTAATCGTCTTTCTAAATCCAATGCTACGTCATCTTCGTAGATACTATAAAGCAGTTCTTTAATGTTTTTTGCACTAGATACTAGATGTTCCACTCTATTTTCAAGAACATGGTGTTTATTCCTATCAATGCTGATAGAATTTAACTCCTCTAATATACTTCTAGATTTTTTCATAAAAATTTCTCTTGCTAGTCATATTTATCATCTAGAGGTCGTTTTTCTTCATGAACTCACGAATGTTTAGAGCTTGATTTACTGTATTGCTGGATTCTTCATCTTCCGTTTTAATTGTATTTGTTCTTTTTAATTGGTCTACAAGACTATTTGTACTCATTGTCATTGCATCTTCATCTTCTTCATCTAAATCACTAACTCTTAATGTATCTGGGCAGAATTTTAAATCTACTTTTTGCCCAACACCACTACTAGAACGTGTTTTCATAAATTGTATTTGATATCTACCACGTTCTCTCATAGCATTACTTGTAAATATACCCACAACATTATCTGCTGTTTGTATCTTACTAATACCACCTGCAATATGATGGTGGTCAAATTCTATTTCTTCTACTGCGCCTCTATTTAACTGTGATGCTGTTGCAAATAATATATTTTTTTCTACTGCTAAATTACGCAATTCTTCTGATACATATTTGTCTTTAATAAACAAGTCTCCAGGACTTACTCTAGCACTAATAGGACTCATTAAATCTAAATAGTCTACAAGTAATGCATCAACTTTTATATCATGGTTTATTTCATATTCTCTAACGTATGCTCTAATATCATTTGCAGTTACACCGTTAGCCATTTGTTTAACTCTAAACTTACCAGCACCCTTGCCTTTCATACGCACTTTTAAATCTACGTCTTCGATATTTTTCATAATATCTCTTGTACTATGTTCACTTACCATTGCATCTAGACGCATACTAATAAGTTGTTCACTAAGCTCTAAACTAATATAAACAACATTCATTCCTGCTAAAGCCCAATTGACTCCTAAATTTTGTAAGAATAAACTCTTACCTGCACCGGAGCCGCCTGCAAAAATTGTTATTTCTCCTTTATTTAATCCACCATATAATTTTTGGTCAAACATTTTCCAACCTGTGCTAATTGCACCTGCTTGTTGTTTGATCCATTCTAATCTTTCTTTTGGATTTTCAAAGTATTCAATACCTAAATCTTTTACAAGACTAACTTGACTTGCTTCTTTAATTTTTTCTTCTACTGCACCATAGTCTGCTTTTTCTAGTAAGTCTGTGCTATCTAGAATTGCTTTTTCTAATGCTTTATGTCTGCAAAAGTTCTCTATGCTGTCTAAAAACCAATCTGTATGGTTATCTGACATACCTTCAACACGTTCTAATTCTATACCCGTTGTTGCAGATATTTGGTCAATAGTAGGTATTGCGTTGTATTTTGTTGTATGTTCTTGTATAAACTCTACCGTTTTCTGGAAACGTTTATTAAACATGTATGGTTGTACAATAGTATTAACCCTAACAAATAGTTCAGGATCGCTTACGATGAAACGTAAAAATAGTTCTTGTATTTCTTCTGTGTATTCTTGATTATCCATGTTTTTCCATTAACTCTTCAAAAAGAGCCTGTGCTATTAATTTATTACCTTTTTCGTTAGGATGCCTGTCATTCTGGCTAATATAATTCTCTACCATATAGGTTTGTAACGACTGTTTGGACCAATTGGTTTTGTTTAACTGTTTTTTTAAATTTGCTTCAAAAATTGTAACATCTGTAGGCTTAGAATATATAGCATCTAAATTAACGTTTATATGTTCTTGCTCATTCATACTTGTAAACATATATTTAATATTATTTTTATCTAAATAATACTGTAGTGTTAAAACATTCTTTAAGTATCTAATATTATAATCGTTTATAGATGTTAAGTATAACATTTCTTTATTTAGTGCGTCAAGTAAAAACTTATTTTCTATAATATTACCGTTTTCATCTGTAACTTCGATTGTATTGTTATGTTTGTTTGTCTCGTTTGTTAGTTGCGTAAGATTATTATCTCCCACATTACATATTATATTCATCCACCCATATTGGTTAGAATAATATTCGTGCCTAAATGCAGAAGTCCATTGTATAATAACAAAGTAGTCTTCCATATTCTTTTTGCAGAAGTCCATAGTGGTTCTAATTATTCTATCATTACTTCCGCCTGCCTTAGAAATATTTTGTACTTCAGAAAAATTTTCTGCTATTACTTCGGGCCATAACCAAGGTACAGAACCTTGCATACTAGAACCTGCTGAAAAACTACAGCCGTTAACTAATAATTTCATATTAGACCCCTTTGTCTTAATGTACTAGTTATACTGCCTGCTATTATTTTATGACCTATTTCATTAGGATGAGTATTTGTTTCTGATACAATATTATCTTTTGCTATTGCTGATACAGGGTCATTGTTCCAAACAGACTGATTTAATGTTTCATACAAACTATGTTCGTATGGCGTTAATGGAATTTCAAACTTGTCAATACCAAAGTATGTTTCATCTTTTTTCAAATGATTAAAAAATGACATGGATGTAAACATGTATGGTATATTTTTACTTTCTAAGAACTGTTGCATTATAATTACCGTCTTATAAAAGTCTATAAGATAATCATTAATTTCTTTGGCATGCATTAATACTCTTGTTGCAGTATCTTGTAAATTATATATATCATTCATAAAGTCACTAGCATCGAAAAAATTTCGTAATACGTTTTCGTCATCCACATGTAAAGTGTAACCAACTTTGTTTTTAGAATCTTTTAATGTATGATTAACTTCCATTTTAGTTGTATTACAATATTCTGTCCAACAATTATGTAAAGGAAAGAATCTTTCAAATCTTACAGGAGAAGTCCATTGTATAACTGCGATATAATCTTCAGCATTATTTTTATTAAAATAATTCATAGTAGTTCTTAATATTCTATCATTACTTCCACCACGTCTACTCATATTAACAACATAGTCCATATCCATTTGATAGGGCCATGTAAAATCTTTTGGTGGAATTAAGACACCATTAGTATCGTGTACATCTCCATGCCCAGCGGTATAACTACATCCATTTGCAAATAGTTTCATTAGTGTGGGTGTCCTATGTGTACACCAAACATATAACCTATTGCTAAAGACAATGGTATTATAATTAGTAAGTCCATTAACCAATGCAATGCAACTGCTAATGATATAATTTCTTTCCAGTGTAATTTACATACATCTGCCCATTTTTTTATTCTTGTAATCATAACATCTTTGCCTTAACTTCTATTTTAAGTTTGTTGTTAGAAGCATTATCTACAATGCTTTTAAGAGTTAATAATCTACCATATCGTTGAACTGCATCGGCGGCATCTTTACAACTAGGATGCCAAGGTGGGAAACTTACTTCCCATCCTAATTCAATAGCCTTATCTATTAAATCCTTTCCTGCATCGTCTCGGTCAGGACATAATATAACTCGTTTATTTAATTTGTCGATTAAATGTGCCTGTTCGGCTGTTACACCATTGCCTAAGACACTAATGCCGTCTACTAAAATAGCATCAAATACACCTTCAGTAACAATAACAAAATCTCTGTCTGTGTCTACAAATTTATCTATATTAAAAACATAGCCGCTTTGCATGTTTAACAAATACTTTGCTGTTTCTTTATTGGGTGGGTTTATATGCCTGCCTGTCCATCCAACTAGTTGGTTGTTGTACATAAAAGGTACAACTATTCTTGCATTATACATACTGTTGTTAATATGTAGTAATGGAAAATTACCTAGTAGTCCTCTTTCTATAGCATACTGTTTTACTTTATGTCCGTCTGGTAAATCTTCTACTAATGTAGTTTCTTCTGGAAGTTTGTGTGTTTTAAAACTTGCCGCAGTATATACATATTCTGTGCTATCTTCTATTTCAAGTTCTTCTGCGTGTTTCATTAAATCCAATACAACTTTGTGTATGTCTCTATTAGAAACACCTAATGTTTCAACTAATTTTTTATACTTTTGTCCTAGTTTAGGGCTAGGTGCCCAGCCAGTTGTAAAGCCGCAGTTAAAACAATGATAACTTATTTTTGCATTGCTTTGTATTACGCCGCCACGTTTACGTTTATCGCTACACATAGGACAATTGAATGTAGTCCAGCCGCCTGGAGTTTTGCCACTATTTAAGGGCAAATTGTCCATAAGCAATCGGTGTACTTGGTCTACTAATTCATGATGATGCATATACAGTTATTATAACACAATATGCACAGAAGTCAATTAATTTCTTAACTGTACTTTGTCTACTGTGCCTGCTGTTGGATAGTATTTAAGTCTTACCCAATTTGTATTAACTGTAAAATTGAAAGGATCTATTCCTGTAAAAGTTGTGTATGGAATTGCTGGATCACCTACGTCACCTTGCACATTAATATCATACCAATCAGTGTCAGATGATGGTGTAGTTTCTAATGCACTACCTTGTACATGTATATTGCCTGAAAAACCTGTAAGGTACATAGCAATAGTGTGATTACCTGTTGTTAGGTTATCTTGATTTCCATACATAGCACTTGATACAAAAGTATTTGCGGCATCGCCACTATCTGTATTTGCCGTTTGAGTGAATGTAGTTTTTTGTTGTGTAGGAATAGGTTCATATTCTAAATTACTTTTAACTTCTAAATCTGTGATGATTCTATCATTTTGATTTGCATATAACGGATATTCAGTTGCACCGCTATCTGATGTTTCGCTAATAGCAATTTGGTATAATCCAGGTGCTAAGTCAGTTAGGTCTGAAGGAACTAACTCTAAACTTGCTTCACCTGTTGTACCACTATTAACTAAAGTAAGTGGCTTTAACATTACTCTTCTTTTTGTACTAGGGTTAACTACTGTTGCATATAATGTCTTAGTACTAATGTTTTGTAATGCTCTATCTCTATTTCTAACAAAAAAACTTAACTTGTTATTAAATCCTTTGTGTACTACTAATTTATTTTGATTCATAGGTCTATTATCCGTTTTTATGCCTTCTGTAGTCAGAACTAGGTCCAAATACTGATTTCCTAAGTTATATATTGTATGACTACCATTAAAAGACATTATTTTACTACCATGTTTGTATTGTATTTATCCTATTCTATTATAAATATCTTAGATGACTGACGAGATTAACTTACAAGAAAAATTCCCATTTTTAACGGGCATGTCGTATAATGACAAAGACTATGTTGGTATAGTACAAAATAAAGACAATCAAATCATAAGTTTTTATGATATAGACCGATGCAGAAATAGTGAAGAAAAGAAGACCATGATGGAATGTGGTGATTTGTGGTGGTGGGAATCAAATCGTATGTTACCTATCGACGTATTCTTATTTCATGAAATGCAAGATTTTAAACATTGTGTTAGAACATTTATTTTAAAAGAAACAGAAGTTTTATTTGGACCTGTTACAAGTATGCAAAACATACTTAAGAAAAGAATAAAACGTAGAAGTATTCAATTAGTTAAGAAAACTAAAGACTAATTACTTCCTAACTGTTCAATTATAGCATTTAATTGTACAACGATAGCAGTGGCATAGCCTATTGCATGACTCCTTTTAAAGAAGTAGCCATCTGTTTCTTGCCAAACTTCATTTTCAATAACTTCCCAAGTATTTCCAACTAGATATCGTTTACCAGGTCTAATCATAGCAAGGATCATAGCAAGTTGTTCTATAGTTGTTGGTAGATGTTGTTCTACAATTTCAAAATGATTGCTAATATGGAATAGTTGGTTTACTATTTCTTTGTGACCAAACAATTCCCACATAGGCTCTGTTGCTAACAATTTATCTAGATGTGTTTCGTTTTCAATATCTTTGTAAATGTTATTATTTAAAACATCTAATTTAAAATATCCTAACTCTTCTGCTTCTTTATGGTCTATAGTGCTATAGCCCTCTAACGGAAATTTAGGTATAGGTTGTAAATATACACCTGTGTTGTGTTTTTCAAAATCTCCACCACGTTTAATACTCGCAGGAGTATTTTCAATAAGTTTTAATAACTTATCTCTATCCGCCATATCAATATCTACATCAAAGTCTATTTTCATACTATGTGTTCTTCACGTTCTTTCTTTGCTGTTCGTTTAACACCCGACTTGCTTGTA
>Ga0209337_1001344_pt1 | contig 18762 bp, 27 predicted proteins | sample LinPmetageLP53_FD_184044 | JGI IMG/M metagenome (GOLD analysis project Ga0209337, IMG submission 184044) | Marine viral communities from the Pacific Ocean - LP-53 (SPAdes) (version 2) | ecosystem: Environmental > Aquatic > Marine > Oceanic | place: Pacific Ocean | collected 2010-02-08 | reverse complement strand
GCATATTTTTACAGAGGTATTTGCAGATATGGAGGTATTGTCAGCAGAGCAAAAACTGGTAAACCTTCAAAAAAAATACTTTAAGAAATACTAAAAAATTAACGCCGTTTGGTTCTAGGACTAGACGGCGTTTTTATTTAATCAACAATCAACAATCGGAGTATACAAAATGGAAACAGCAACAATCAAAGTAGAGCAAACTATTTCCCATTATGGATTTTTTGGGAATGACCACGCATACGGAGAGCATGACCCAGAATATAGAACATGGGTAGAAAAAACTACTGGCAAACAATGGGACGATTACGAGTGTGGTTCTTGGTCTTCAGATAGTGAAATGCTTGGTGAATTTTGCAGAAAAAATAATAAATCATTTGAATTTATTTTCTGTGAAGAGGCTGACGGGTTTTACAAAGTAGATAAAAAATAATGTCAGGCTTTAAATCTTACAAAATACGAGACGGCGTTCACATTCCATCAGAGAAATACAAAGAGAATTGGAACGCCATCTTTGGCAAGAAACCAAAAAAACCTAAAAAGGACACAATGACAAAAAATATAGAATGGGTTGCGACAGACCAATGGTATTGTAATGATTGTCAAACAGATATTGACGATACTGTTGAAGAAATGGAAATGCACGAATGTAAAAAATTAACAACGGAGGACTAATGGAAAAGTTTTTAAAAAGCAAAACTGACGAGGCTTTTATTGTAGCCGAAACGCCTTCTAAAGACTAGACGGCGTATTTTGCATGTTGATAACTTACAAAATCCTGCTGTACATACTATGTGCGACAGGATAGCTTGTTTAGAATGATGTTAACTATTAGCAAAAAGAAAGGAGAACATGTTGGACAATATAAAATATTGGCTAAAAGCTACTACAAAGAAAACTTCTATGCCAATGGGAAACCAAAATGGTTGGCTTGACAATTTTAATCATGCACCGCCTAAAATAATTAACTCTTAACAAAAGGAATAACATGAACATGAACTTTATTCTTTTTAGAGTGTATATTGAAAAATATACTAAACGGAGTGATTTTAAAGTGTCCAATGATACCTACGAAACTATAATAGATTTTGGAAAATATAGGTTGTATGTATCATAATTTTAACTATACCAAACTAATGGAGAAGGTTTTTCCATTATTTTGATAGCTAAATAAAGGGTAAGAAAGATGAAAGACAATCTATTAAAAATAATAGAGGAAATGCGAAAGTTTGATAGTCAACTAGAAGCACAGGCAATATCTGTTTTTTTCTATGTGGCTAACAAAGGCGGTAAAGACGGCGTAGCTATGCAGTCAATATCGGAAGACCTAGACATTGCCCAGTCAAGTGTGTCACGAAACTGTTATAAATTAGCTGACGTGAACAGACACAGAAAGACTGGCATTGGTCTATTAGAAAACTTTGAAGACCCAATGGAAAGACGTAGAAAATTAGTGCGTCTTACAGCAAAGGGAAAAAGAGTTTACAACACTCTTTTAGAATGGGTCAAATAACAATGAAAGGCGGTATACATGCAACATACAAAAAATGTAAAGTTGTTGACAGAGATACACCGCAAATTAACACTTAAAGGTTGGGAAAAGTTGCAATCTAAACGAGCCGATAACATAATTACAATGTTAGGGCGTGGTATGCTTGTGACAGAGGTAAACGATAACCACATTGAAAACATTGTGGACACGTTAGAAGACAGGGGTTTTGCTCCTGCTACTATCAATCGTTATATGTCCTCAATCAGTAAGATGTTGCGTTATGCTAACCAGAGACAATCTATTTATCATTTAGATAGAATGCCTCATATTAGTTGGCAAGACGAAAGTGGCAATGGAAGAGAACGATACCTTGAACCAATAGAAGAACAAGAAATTATTAAATTGTTAACTGAATGGAATAAAGTTGACTATTTAGAATTTTACCTTTTTCTAATGGACACAGGGATAAGACTTGGCGAAGCGTTATCTATTAAGAAGCTGATGATACACAATAACAATGGACATTATGTTGTTAACTTACCTAAAGAGGTGACTAAAAACAATATGCCCAGAGGTGTACCACTGACAGAACGTGCCAAAAATATCGTTGTTAAACTATTGGACAAAGCGGTAGGAAGAAACGACCTTGTGTTTTCACATTTAAAATATTGGACTTGTGAAAATACTTGGAGACGATTAAGAAAAGCAATGAACCTTGAAGACGACAAAGAGTTTGTCATTCATTGTTTACGACACACTTGTGCAACACGAATGGCTCAATCAGGTAAAGTTGAACTTCACTTTATTGGTCAGATGTTAGGTCATAAGTCATGGAAGATGATTAGTAGGTACTCACATTTAATACCTAATAATTTAAGAGACGCAGTAAATGTACTTAACGAGTTTAATAAAGCTAGTTAAGGAATAAAAGCAGTAGAGGATAGTTGATTAATGTTTATTAAGAATACAAGTAAAAGAGACGTATTTATGTGTGCATAGATACAATAGGATTTGCAATCCTGTTGTCTTACCCATCAATACATAGCTAAATCTTTTATTTGTTAAGTAAACACTCAACTATTCTCTACCTGAATAAAAATAAATAAGCAAAGGATAAAACCTAATTAATAGGTCTATCCGTAGTTGCATATAAACAATCAACTGGAGAATACATGAAAATACTTGAAATAATGCCTACCTACAAAGACGAACATCTAAATGAAAAAGATAGTTTGGAACTTGGTAAACTCCGAACTAATAAAAGGCTACGCAGTCACATAGAACGTGAAGAAGAAAGTGTCACGTCCTACGGAAAAGTAATTGTAGCAAATACTATACGTCCTCTTGCAATGTCCATTGCAGAATGGGTAGAACAATCTGAAGCGTCAAAAACTAGACCACCCATTGCTCTCCAAAAACTAATACTTGTAGACCCAAAGATTATAGCTTTGATTACAGCCAAACATGTAATCAATACTATTACTAATACTAAAAATCTGACTGCAACTTCTATATCATTAGGTGGTAAAATAGAGACTGAAATAAGTTTAAAAAACTTTAAGTCTTTAAACCCTGAACTATATGAAACTGTAAAAAGAGACCTAGACAAAAGGTCTTGGAATTACAATTACAAAAGAAGAAAATACAGAGAACAATCTAAAAGAGACAACGTGGCTATTTGGGAAGAATGGTCTACTACTGAAAAACTACACGTTGGAATGCAATTAATTAGTTTACTAATTGAAAGCACAGGACTGATTGAGATAGTGACTGAACAGCATAAACATAAAACTGTAAAAGTTATTAAACAAACAGAAAAAACAAGAACGTGGATTAACAACAGAAATCAGTTTAATGAACTGCTTAACCCAGAGTATCTCTGCATGGTTATGCCTCCAAAATCTGTTGAAAATGGTAAAGTAGTTGGACATGGCTATTGGTCGGAAGAAATGCCAGAGTTAGATTTAGTAAAGCAAAAAGGTAAGAAATTTACCAAAGAATTAGAAGCCTTTGCTATGCCTGAAGTCACAGACGCAATAAATCTAATGCAAAGTACCTCTTATAAAATCAATAAGTTTATATTAGAGGTTATGCAAAATGCGTGGGATAAAGGACTATCTATTGGTGGTATGCCACCTATTAAAAACCTTGATGTGCCTAATAAGCCTCACGATATTGAGACTAATAAAGAAGCACTTAAAAAATGGAAGAAAGAAAGTGTTATTGTCCACACAGAGAATAACCGAATGGTATCTAAAAGACTTCTATATGCTAAAATTATATGGTTGGCACAGAAGTTTAAAGATTATGCTACTTTATTCTTTCCATTACAATTAGACTTTAGAGGTAGAGCCTATTGTGTACCTGCGTTTCTTAACTATCAATCTATTAATGGTGCTAAAGCCTTGTTAAATTTTGCGGTAGGTAAAGCTATTACAAAAGAAAACAGAGGAGTGTTTTGGCTATCCGTACATGGTGCGAACATGTGGGGTAATGATAAAGTGTCATTAGAAGACAGAGAAAAATGGTCTTATGATAACCTTAATTGGATTAAAGAATGTGCTGAAGACCCTATTAGTAATAGACAATGGGAAGACGCAGATAACCCTTTTCAATTTCTTGCATTTTGTGATGAATGGAAAAGATACAATGAAACTGGTGATGGTTTTGTTTCTTTTATACCTGTTAATGTAGATGGTTCTTGTAATGGCTTACAAATCTATTCTTTATTACTTAAAGATAAGGTTGCAGGTAAATTAGTAAATTGTTTACCTAGTGATATACCGCAAGATATATACCAATTAGTAGCTAATGAAGTTAATAAAACTTTAAAAATAAAAGCTAGTGAAGGGGACACGTTGGCACAAAAATGGTTAGACTTTGGTGTTAAGCGTTCAACATGTAAAAGACCTATTATGACAATTTGTTATGGGTCAACTAGATATTCTTGTACGGACTTTGTAGTAGAAGATATAACTAAAAGAAAAGACAAAGGAGAAATGCACCCTTTTGATGACATGTTTAAACCTGCAACATATCTGTCTAAAATTATTTGGGCAAGTATAGGTGAGAACTTAAAATCAGCTAGAGTAGGAATGGATTACTTACAAAACATTGCTAGAGTTGTAGCTAAAGAAGGAACGCCGTTGCATTGGGTGACACCTGTTGGCTTTCCTGTGTTTCAATATTACCCAGAAATGAAAAGTAAAAAAGTACGTTCTCATTTAATGGGTGAAGTAATACAGCCAGTTATCAGAACGGAAACTTCTGAAACTGATAAACTAAAACAAAGAAATGCGGCGGCGGCTAACTATGTCCATAGTTTAGATAGTGCATGTATGATTAAAACTGTAAATATTGCAAAACAAAAAGGCGTTCATTCTTTTTGCAATGTGCATGATAGTTTTGCGACCCATGCTTGTGACATAGATATGCTTAACCAAAGTATAAGAGAGGCATTTGTAGAAACATTTTCTAAAGACTTGTTTACAAAGTTTAGGGAAGATGTGGCTCTACTATTGCCTGAAGAAGCTAAATCTAAATTACCTGCTACACCTGAAACTGGTGAATTGGAGTTAGATTTACTACATCAATCCAAGTTTTTCTTTGCCTAATAGTATGCACATATGGATAGTATGCACCAATGTCTCCCTATTAGAATATCAACATGGAGAAAACAAAGAGAACATAACAATAAGGAAAATATGAGTAAACAAACGTATAACAAGATAGTGACACCAATAGGTGTATCACAGTATTGTTGGCTTAATACGCCTGATACTAAATTTGATAAAGAAAATGGTGGTCACTTTAAGACTAACCTAATTATCAAAGGGTCAGCCGCACAGCCACTTATCAAGTCTATTAAAGACGAGATGAAAGTATCTTTAGAAATGGCAAAAGAAAAATCTAAAGGTAAAGAACCTACAACTGCAAACATGCCTTTTGAAGAAGAGTATGCTGATGGGAAACCAACAGGCAACATAATCTTTAAATTCAAAGCTAAAGCAAAAATTATGATGAAGTCTGGTGACGTAATAGACATCAAGATACCAGTTTTTGATAGCAAAGGTATACCAATGAAAGAACAAATCTGGTCAGGTAGTGAAATGAAAGTATCAGCAGACATGATACCTTATTACACTGCAATGGCAGGTGCAGGAGTATCGTTAAGATTAAAAGCGGTACAAATTAGTAAGTTGGTTGAAGGTTCAGGTTCAGGTGCAAAAAATCATGGCTTTGAAGAAATCAAAGATGGCTATGTTGCTCCTGAAGTAGACAAAACATTTGAAAATGAAGTACAAGCGACCAACACAGACTTCTAATCAAGTAGGACTTAAATATGGTTTTAGGTCTGGGCTAGAAATAGCAATCTCACAAGAGTTAGACGCTAATAGTGTAAAGTATAAGTACGAGAAGGTTAAATTGGAATATACCAAACCACAGAAGGCTCACACTTATACCCCAGACTTTTACCTAGAAGAACAAAACATTTTTATAGAAACTAAAGGATTGTTTACATCAGCAGACAGACAAAAAATGCGTCTTGTCAAAGAACAACACCCAGAGAAAGACATTAGATTTGTCTTTAGTAATTCACGAAGCAGAATATCAAAAAAATCTTCAACGACTTACGCTATGTGGTGTGAAAAATATAATTTTAAATATGCTGACAAACATATTCCTTTGGAGTGGCTAAATGAATAATAATTACAGAACAAGAACAGATTTTATAGTTGTTCATTCAACTAAAACAAAACCTAGTGAAAACTTAAATGCAAAGGATATAACTTTAAAACATAGAAAAGAAGGTTTCTTTCATTGTGCGTTTCACTTTATAATTAAAAGAGATGGAACAATAGAAGAAGGCAGAGACATAGAAATGTCTGGTGCTATCTTACCTATTAACCAACCTTTAATTACAAACCAGAATTCCATTGCGATAGGTCTTATAGGAGGCTTGTCGGAAGATGGTGCAAATCTTGACACTAACTTCACAATAGAGCAATACGCATCTTTGCGTGAACTTGTAAAAAGGCTCAAAAAGAAGTATAGAGTTGAGGTAGTGGGTTGCAGAAATGCAATTAACTCCATTAAATCGTGTATGTCTTTTGATGTACAGGCGATTGTTGATTGAGACGCTTCTAGTTAGAAATAGCTAGAGGCGTTTCGTATTTATGGGGTAATGGAGGGAGACTGAAATTACCTCTACCAATGGAGGCAACGCCCAGAATTGAACTGGGGTACGAAGATTTGCAATCTCCTGCGTCACCACTCCGCCACGTTGCCATTACTTTTCAAAACAAAAATCAAATTATTACATTATGCACCAAACTGAAAGCGAATTTTTATATCACACATCATGTGACAACTGCTCTTCATCAGACGCAAACTCTGTTTATTCAGACGGACACGCTTACTGTTTTTCATGCAACACAACCACACAAGGACAATCAACAATGCAATTAGAACCCATTAAAAGAGAAGAAGTCACTAACTTTATAACAGGTGAAATTTTACCTCTTAATAAAAGACAAATTACTTTACCCACAGCACAAAAATATAACTATCAAGTAGGCTCATGGTTTGCACGTCCATGTCATATTGCTAATTATTATAATGATAGCAAAGAGTTAGTAGCACAAAAATTAAGATACCCTTCAAAAGATTTTCAATGGATAGGCAATCCAAAAGAAGCAGGATTGTTTGGTCAAGAAACTTGTAGAGGTAAAGGCAAATATATAACAGTTTGTGAAGGTGAGTTAGACGCAATGAGTGTGTCCCAAGCCTTTGGTAATACTTTTGATTTTGTCTCTATCAAAACAGGTGCGGCAGGAGCAAAAAAAGATATTCAAAAGTCACTCGATTTCTTGGAGGGATATGAGAATGTTATCTTTATGTACGACCAAGACGTACATGGCATTGAGGCGGCAGTAGAATGTGCAAAACTTCTAACTCCAAACAAAGCCAAGATAGCTTCTCTTCCACTCAAAGACCCTAACGAAATGTTGTTAGCAGGTAGAACAGAAGAACTTAAACAAGCTATGTGGAATGCAAAACCATATAGACCTGATGGTATTGTATTAGGTTCTGAAATTTTTGATGAGATAATGAAAGAGGATAAGTATGTCACTGCACAATATCCTTTTAAATCTCTTAACGATAAAACACATGGATTAAGAAAAGGTGAATTAACAACTATCACAGCAGGTACAGGCGTAGGTAAATCGTCTTTCTGTCGTCATGTTGCATTAGATTTATTAAAACAAGATTTTGGTGTTGGCTACATTGCATTAGAAGAAAGTATTAAACGTAGTGCATTAGGTATTATGGGTGTTCACCTGAAGAAACCTTTGCATTTAACTAGAGAAGGAATAAGTGAAAAACAATTACAAGAAACTTTTAAATCAACTATTGGTAATGGGAATTTTTATTTATATAATCACTTTGGCAACACAATAGCTGATAGTCTTCTTAATAAAATTAGATATTTAGCAAAATCTTGTGAAGTAGACTTTGTAGTATTAGACCATTTACACATGGCATTATCTGCATTAGGTGACAGCCACACTAATGATGAACGAAAACTTATTGATTACTTTGTAAGTAAATTAAGAACACTTGTAGAAGAAACAGGTATAGGAGTTATTCTTATCTCACACCTTCGTAGGTCAGAAGGCGATAAAGGATTTGAAGATGGCAAAGAGGTGACTATGAATAGTCTTCGTGGGTCAGCTTCAATAGGTCAGTTATCAGATTTAATTATTGGAATTAATAGAGATATTAAGTCAGATAAAAAATTAGCTAATTTAACAATTCTTAAAAATAGATTTTCAGGTGAGACAGGTAAAGCCTGTACATTGTTATATGATTTAGACACTGGTTGTCTGTCAGAAACAACACCTGACGTACTAGATGACTATTAAACCAACTTTAAAACAAAAAAGAGACGCTTTGTTTTGGTCTGGGTTAGTTACAGACGCAGTAGCAAAAGCTAAATCTACACATAAACCACAAACAATAACAATAGGAAGTATTAAAACTGCTTTTATGTTGCAAGACACCTTAACTTCTATGGCATTAGGAGGCGAAGAGGCGGCTTGGCATGTTGAAGTACAATTACAAACATTACATTAATTATGAAATTACCAACAATAAATAAAAAGATATTAGACGCACCATTTGTGTCAGTCCATTGGAAAGATATAAATGGGTCTGCGGAATGGGTTAGTTTAAAAGACGCTATTAAAAGCAAAGTCACTATTTGTATTTCAAATGGTTGGCTTATTAAAGCTGATAAAGATGTGCATGTTATTGCGGCAGATGTAAATTTTAATGATGATGGCACATTAGGTGATGTTGGAAACATAACAACAATGCCAACTACAAACGTATTAAAAATTAAGAAGGTACAACTTTGAAGTACGTTTTTGATATAGAAACAAATGGATTTCTAAATGTATGCGATAAAGTGCATTGCATTGTTCTTAAAGATATAGACACAGGGGAAATACACACTAAAGACGTTGAGACTTCTTTAAAAATGTTAAGGGAAGCAGATTTAATTATAGGTCATAACATTATTAAGTTTGATATTCCTGTATTAGAGAAATTATATTCCGCTACATTTAAGGGCAAAATTTTTGACACATTAGTTGGGACAAGATTAATATATGCAGACATTAAAGAAAGTGATTTTTCTAAAAAAGACTTTCCTAAAGATTGTATAGGCAAACACAGTTTAAAAGCATGGGGTAATAGAATAGGTGAGTACAAAGAACAAATAGATACTGACTGGCAAATTTTTACACCTGAAATGCTAGAGTATTGTGTTCAAGATACTGAAGTGACTTATAAATTATATAAAGTCATAGAAGAAAAAGGTTATTCACAACAAGCTATGGATTTAGAACATGAAGTAGCTACGTTAATTTACAAACAAGAACAACATGGTTTTACTTTTGATAAAGAAAAAGCAGAAGCGTTATCTATTAAATTAAAAGCAAGACAAGCAGAGTTAGCTGAAGAATTACAAGGTGTGTTTGAACCTATTGTAGCTGAAAGATGGTCTACTAAAACAGGTAAAAGATTAAAAGATAGTGTGACTGTGTTTAATCCATCAAGCAGACACCATGTTGCACAAAGATTAAAAGATAAATATGGTTGGGACGCAAAAGAATTTACATCAGATGGTAAAGCTAAACTAGATGACAGTATATTATCTAAACTTCCATATCCTGAAGCTAAAATATTATGTGAACACTTTTTATTAAACAAAAGAATTGCACAAATATCCAATGGCTCACAAGCATGGTTAAAACATGAACGTAATGGTAAAATTCATGGCACATGTAATACTAATTCTTGTGTCACATCAAGAGCCAGTCATTCATTCCCCAATTTAGGACAAGTACCAAGCACTTCTGCACCATTTGGTAAAGAGTGTAGAGAATTGTTTACAGTGCCAGAAGGTAAACGATTAGTAGGTATAGACGTATCATCTTTAGAAGTTATGGCATTGTGTCATTTCATGTCAAAGTTTGACAATGGTGCATACACTAAAGTTGCACTTGAAGGTGACATACACACAGAAACACAGAAACTTGCAGGGTTAGACAGTAGAGATTTAGCAAAGCGTTTTTATTATTGTTTTTTATATGGTGGTTCAGTAAAAAAAATTGCTGAAGTAATAGGTAAGCCATTTAAAGAAGCAGGAAAGATTAAGAAAAGATTTTTAAATAACTTACCTGCATTACATAAACTTATAGAAGCTGTGCAGTCTGCGGCTGAACGTGGTTATTTAACTGGTTTAGATAAAAGACAAATTAAAGTTAGAAACAGCTATTCAGCACTTAACACATTGTTGCAAAGTTGCGGAGCAATTTTATGCAAAAGATGGTTAGTAGAATTTAACAAAGAGATTAAGAAATTTAAGAACGCACAACAAGTTGTATGGGTACATGATGAGATACAAGTTGAATGTGAAGAGCAAGACGCTGAAGACATTGGTAAGATTGCAGTAGAATGTATTAAACGTGCAGGTGAACACTTCCAATTAAGAGTGCCGCTAACAGGCGAATATAAAATATCAACTAATTGGAGTGGAACACACTAATGTATAATAAAAAATTTGACCTTGACTTAAAGTATGGTCAGGAAAGAGAAAAGCGTTTAGCTTCTATCCTAGATAAAGACAAAACTAAAATAGAAGTTAAGACAGAAAGAGACTGGTGGTTTAAAACTGGAAACATTGCTATTGAAATAGAATGTAATGGTAAACCTTCAGGTGTTATGGCTACAACGTCTGATTACTGGTGTCATATACTGGCAGATGGTGACAAAGATTATTGTAGATTAATATTTGACACAAAGACAATCAAAAGGTTGGCTAAAAAATATATCAAGACATTAAAAAATGGTGGTGATGGGTGGCGTAGTAAGTTTGTGCTTGTACCTTTAGCAGAAATATTTTTACCAAAAAATTTAAGCAAATCTATGCAGGAAAGGATAGTTAAATGAGTGATAGATACAAAAAGAAAAGAGTTTTAGTAATTGATGGAGACATACTTGCTTATCAAATTGCTACTAATAATGAACGACCTATTAACTGGGGTGATGGTTTATGGACATTACACGCAGAGTTACCTACTTGTAATTCACAATTAGATGCAGTGATAGATGATTTAGGTGCTAACTTATCAGCAGACGATTATGTTGTAGCACTTACAGATAAGAATAATTTTAGAAAAGATGTTCTTCCTACATATAAATCAAACAGAAAAGAAAAACGTAAACCAATAGTTTTAAATGCTATGCGTGAACACATTATGAAAAAACATAATGGTATTATTTGGGACAATTTAGAAGCTGATGATGTCATGGGAATAATGGCAACTGAACCTGCATTAAATGAAGAGAGAATATTGGTAAGTATTGATAAAGACATGCGTACAATCCCATGTAATTTGTCACAAGATGGTACTACCATAGAACAGATACCAGAGAAGATAGCTAATTATAACTTTATGATACAGACAATCATGGGTGATAAAACTGACGGCTATGATGGTATAGAAGGTGTTGGAATTAAGACTGCTGAAAAGCTAATTAAGAAATATACTAATGTCACCCTTTTAGACCTATGGAAAATTGTCAAAGGTATCTACAAAGAAAAAGGTTATACCCACGCTGAAGCACTCCAACAAGCCAGAGTTGCACACATTTTAAGACATGGAGAATACAATAAAAAGACAGGAAAGGTAAAACTATGGACGATTTAATTAAAGAACCTCCACATTATGCTAACAATAAAATAGAACCTATTGATTATATTGTCTCTAACAAATTAGATTTTTGTGAAGGTAATGTTGTTAAATACATAACACGTTGGCGTAAAAAAGGTGGAATAGAAGACCTTAAAAAATGCAAACAGTATGTACAATTTATCATAGATAAATATGAGGCTTAACAATGCTTGAACATAAACACATTATAATTAGAGCAACAGTTAAACGTCCTCCTATACAAATAGATGCAATAAAACAATGGGTAAGAAATTTAGTTGACAAACTAAACATGAAACCCTTGGGAGAAACTGTTGCAGTTTATGTAGATAAAAAAGGAAACAGAGGTTTAACTTGTATACAAGCTATTGAAACTTCACACATTGCTTTTCATTCATGGGACGAAGACAAACCTGCTGTTGTACAATTAGATGTTTACACTTGTAGCACATTAAGAAAACAAATTGTGTTTGATGCACTGGAAAAATTTGAACCAATAGAAATTAATTACTTAACATTAGATAGAGAAAGATATTTAGAGATAACACATATATGATAGATTATGATAGAGACGAGTTGCTTACAGACTTTGGTAAGACTACTTTAAAAGATAGGTATTTATTACCAGAAGAAACTTCACCGCAAGATGGATTTATGAGAGCCGCTAAAGCATTCTCTGATAATGATGAGATGGCTGAACGTATTTATAACTATGCTTCTAAATTATGGTTTATGTTTTCTACGCCTATTTTATCTAATGGTGGAACAAAAAGAGGTATGCCTATTTCTTGTTTTTTAAATTATGTAGGTGATAGTAGAGAAGGATTAACAGGACACTACACAGAGAATGCTTGGTTAGCATCTATTGGGGGAGGCATTGGTGGTTTCTGGGGAGATGTTAGAAGTGATGGTGTAAGTACATCAGGTGGTTCTCAATCTTCAGGTTCAATTCCTTTTTTGCATGTAGTAGACAGTGAGATACTTGCATTCTCACAAGGTAAAACAAGACGTGGTAGTTATGCGGCGTACATGGATATATCACACCCAGAAATAATAGAATTTTTAGAAATGCGTAAGCCTAGTGGCGGTGACATACATAGAAAATGTTTAAACCTTCACCATGCAATAAATATATCAGATAAATTTATGCACTTAATTGAAAAATGTGTAGCTGAACCAACCTATGATGACAGTTGGAATTTAATAGACCCACATACTAAAAAAGTAGTGCGTACTATATCAGCTAGAGATTTGTGGCAAAAAATATTAGAGACAAGAGTTGCTACTGGTGAGCCTTATGTTTCATTTATAGATACTATCAATGACGCATTGCCTGAAACACAAAAGAAATTAGGATTAAGAGTACATCATTCTAATTTGTGTACAGAAATTACTTTACCTACTAATGAAACTAGAACAGCAGTGTGTTGTTTGTCTTCAGTTAATTTAGAAAAATATGAAGAATGGAAAAATGATAGATTATTTATATCTGATTTAGTTAGATTTTTAGATAACGCATTATCTTATTTTATAGAACATGCACCAGATAGTGTGTTCAGAGCAAAATTTAGTGCGGCACAAGAACGAAGTATTGGTCTAGGTGCAATGGGTTTTCATGCCTATCTACAATCCAAGAGCATACCTTTTGAAGGTGCATTAGCTAAATCATTAAACTTAAAAATATTTAAAAAGATTAAAGAACAAGCAGTAGAAGAGAGTGAAAGACTAGCTATTAAAAGAGGTGAAGCACCAGACATGGAAGGAACAGGCAGACGTAATGCACATTTGTTAGCCATTGCTCCTAATGCTTCGTCTTCTATTATATGTGGGACAACATCTCCATCAATAGAACCTTATAGAGCAAATGCTTATGTACAGAAAACTATGTCAGGTTCTTTTTTAGTTAAGAATAAATATTTAGAAAAATTATTAGAAAAGAAAGGATTAAATAATGATGATATATGGTCGTCCATTGTCTCTCAAAGAGGGTCAGTCTTACATCTTAAAGAGTTATCAGATTATGAAAAAGATATTTTTAAAACTGCTATTGAAATAAACCAACAATGGATAATAGAACATGCGTCTGATAGGCAACAATATGTTTGTCAAGGTCAGTCAGTAAATGTATTTGTCCCTGCTGATGTAAACATAAAAGAATTACATGACACTCACATGGTAGCATGGAAACGTAAATTAAAAACTTTGTACTATTGTAGAAGTGAAGCAATTAAACGTGCAGAGTTAGTATCAAAAAAAGTAGAAAGAACAATCATACCAGAAGCAGATTGTTTAGCGTGTGAGTAATGGAAAAATATTTATTAGAAAGAATATATCATTATTCAACATCATTAACATCATGGTCATGGACTAAATTATATGGAGACAGAAGTAAAAAAATGAAAACAATACCAGATACTATAGATAGTATAAAAAAGAAAATAAAAGAACTTCAAGTGTTATCATTGTACTACAGAGAAGGAATAGTAGGAGCATGGGTAGGATTTTTATTAGGAATAATAATAGGAATTTTAGTATGACCGACAGTAGTATTTTTGATGGAATGGACAAACCAAGACGTAGAAGAAAACGAAGAAAACCAAAACAAACAGTGCTATGGACAGTGTATCATACTATCCTAGCAGTAGAATTATTAATCATTATTATTATAGAAGGGATTGAATTATTAAGATGAGTTTATTTAAAAGCAGACCATACTACAAACCCTTTGAATACGATTGGGCTTTCGCAAGTTATGACATGCAACAAAAAATGCACTGGCTACCAAGTGAAGTACCATTACATGAAGATGTTAGAGATTGGAATGAAAGATTAAGTGCAGAAGAAAAAAATTTAATAGGACAAATATTAAAATTCTTTACACAGGGAGATGTAGATATTGCACAGGCATATCTTGATAAATATATTCCTAAATTTAAACCACCAGAAATTAGAATGATGTTGTCTGCAATAGCAACTTCTGAAGCTAACCATGCACATAGTTATTCTTTATTAAATGATACTATTGGTTTACCTGATAGTGAATACAAAGCGTTTCAAGAATACAAAGAAATGTCTGATAAACATTCTTATTTATTTACAAGTAAAGGTACAGGACTTGAAGGACTAGCTAGAGAGATAGCTTGTTTTTCTGCATTTGGTGAAGGCTTACAGTTGTTTGCTTCATTTGTAATGCTACTTAACTTTCAAAGATATGGAAGAATGAAAGGTATGTGTCAGATAGTGACATGGAGTATCAGAGATGAGACACACCATGTTGAAAGTATGATTAAATTGTTTCATACTTTAATAAAAGAAAACCCAAATATTTGGACAGAAAAATTTAAAGCAAGTATCTATCAAACAGCTAGAGATATGGTTGACCTTGAAGATAAGTTTATTGATTTAGCATTTTCTATGGGTGGTATTAGAGGATTAAAAGCAGACGAAGTTAAACAATATATTAGATATATTGCTGACAGAAGATTGCTTCAGTTATCTTTAAAACCTAATTATGGTGTTAAAGAAAACCCATTATCGTGGTTAGATTGGGTGTTAAATGGTGTAGAACATGCTAATTTCTTTGAGAATAGAGCCACAGAATACAACAAAGGTACTGTCACAGGCAGTCTTTGGGACTAACATTTCTCTTTTAGATGAAAAACGTAAAAGACGATTTAGTTTTACCCACAAAGGTAAACGATTTAGTCAAACTTTTAAACGAAGTTTACCCAGAACAATCACCTGAATTAAGAGATGATACTAAAACTATCTATTTTAAAGCAGGTCAAAGAGATGTGGTAAAATTTATTAACACACTTAAAGAAAGGTCAGAAAACTAATGTGCATGTCACCGAAAGTCCCTGCCGCACCTATTCAACCTGTTGCTCCTACTCCAGTTAGAGCAGACCAAGCACAGGATTTATCACCAGAATTGGTAAAGGCTAATGATGCTGATTTAGACATCAAAAAGAAGAAAATTAAAAAATCAGGAACAACTGCTTTAAATACTTCTTCAGGATTAAACATAGCTACTTCATCAACTATATAATAGATGGAATACGCAGATGTTTTACAAAAGAAAGATACAGCGAAATCACGTTATTCAAAACTTTCAACAGATAGAGAACATTATTTAGACAGAGCAGAAGAGTGCAGTGAATTAACTATACCTTCTTTAATTAAACCAGACGGCTTTACATCTTCATCAGATTTATACAATCCATTCCAATCAGTAGGTGCTAGAGGTGTTAACAATCTAGCAAGTAAACTTCTTTTACTTTTACTCCCTCCCAATTCCCCCTTTTTTAGATTATCAATAGCAGGAGACGCTAAACAAGAACTAGAAGAAAACAAAGAAATGAAAACAGATATAGAGAAATCATTATCTGTAATTGAAAAAGAAGTATCTACTAAAATAGAAACATTAGCATTAAGAGTTTCAGTATTTGAAGCATTAAAACATCTTATTGTAGGTGGTAATGTATTAACTTACTTACCTAAAAAAGGAAACATGAGAGTGTTCCCTCTATCACAATATGTATGTAGAAGAGATAGTTCAGGAAACATATTAGAAATAATTATAAAAGAAAAAGCTAATGTATTATCTTTAGGTAAAGACATTGCGGAACAAGTAGTGCAAGACCCTGATTACAAAATTGATGATGATGTAGAATTATACACTCACATATACAGATTAGATGATAGCAGTTTTTATGTATGCCAAGAAGTTAATGGAATTAAAATACCTGAAAGTGTAGGTAATTTTAAAGCTGAAAGAATGCCTTATCAAGCATTAAGAATGGTAAGAGTTGACAATGAAGATTACGGCAGAGGATATGTAGAAGAATTTTTAGGTGATTTAAAATCATTAGAAGGATTATCACAAGCACTTGTAGAAAGTGCGGCGGCTTCTTCTAAAATTGTATTTATGGTTAGACCTAATTCTGTGACTAGAAAAAAAGATTTAGCAATGACTAGAAATGGTGACATTATAACTGGTACTGCTGATGATGTGTCTGTACTACAAGCACAAAAACAATATGATTTACAAGTAGTAGAAAGAAGTATTGCTAAATTAGAAGAGAGAATGTCTTACGCATTTTTATTACACACAGCAATACAAAGAGATGCTGAAAGAGTGACAGCACAAGAGATTAGATACATGGCTGAACAATTAGAAACAGCTATGGGTGGTATATATTCATTATTATCACAAGAGTTTCAACTTCCATTGGTAGCAATACTTATGAAAAGAATGGAACAATCAAAAGAAATTCCAACATTACCTAAAGGAACAGTACAGCCAACTATTATTACTGGTATTGAAGCATTAGGTAGAGGAAATGATTTACAAAAATTAAGAGAATTTGTTGCAGAGATAGGAAATCTTGCACAGATAAATCCGCAAGTAGTTTCAGCGTTAAACCCTGATGATTTAATCAAACGTATCGCTATTGGTTTAGGTATTGATACAGATGGTCTATTAAAATCACCAGAACAATTAGCTGAAGAACAAGCGGCACAAGAAGAACAGATGCAAAATGACCAGATGATGCAGATGGCAGAGAAAGCAATTCCACAAGTTGCTAACAACCTAACTAAACCACAATAATAAAAAAGGAAACATGGTAGAAACAGTAGAGATAAAACAAGACGAGACTACTAGCGAAAAGCCAGTAGAAGAAAATGTTGCACAAAGTAAACCTGAAGGCTTACCTGAAAAATTTAATTCAGTTGAAGATTTAGCAAAGTCCTATCAGGAATTAGAAAAGAAACTTGGCGATAATACGGAAGCACCTAAAGTAGATGCTCCTAAAGAAGAAACAAAGAATGATTTAGAAATAGCTGAAAAAGCTGTTGAGAGTGCAGGTCTTAATATGGAAAACCTGTCTTCTGAATATGCAGAAAAAGGTGAGTTAGATGCTAAATCGTATGAGGCTTTAGAAAAAGCAGGTATACCTAAAGATTATGTAGACCAGTTTATTGAAGGTCAAAAAGCAGTAGCCGAACAACAAGCTACATCTATAAAAGATATAGTAGGTGGTTCAGAAAGTTATGCAGAGATGTCTAACTGGGCGGCAGACACTATGACTGACGCAGAGAAGTCAGCTTATAATACAGCAGTTAATTCTAAAAATTTAGAAACTGCTAAACTAGCTGTCATAGGTTTAAAGGCAAAATACGAAGCCGTTAATGGTTCTGACCCTAAATTAGTAGAAGGCAAAGCGTCTGCTACTGGTACTGATGGTTATAAATCATGGGCTGAAGTGACAAACGCTATGTCTGATGACAGATACCAAAAAGACCCTGCTTATCAAAATATGGTAAAAGATAAACTTTCTAAATCGGAAATATAATTATGTGGTTAATAGCATTAAGAAAGCTGTATGACGCAGAAGTTGCAGAAAGCACAGCAATCATTGATACGTTTTTAAAAAACGCTGTTGGTGTTGCAGACCATGACAACTTTATGAAAACTGTAAAATCACAGTTTGATAAATTAGTACATGCAAAACACGCAATATCTGAAATAGATAAATTAACTGAAGCATCAATAAAGAAAGATAAAGATGAAAAAATACAAGACAAAACCAAAAACTAAACCAAAAGTAAAACCTAAAAAGAAAAAATAATTTCATAATATGATAGAAGCATTATTGCTTCTACTTGTAAACCCACAGACATCACCTAGAACTGAAGAGCTTGTTTTTAAATATATGGTTAAAGAAAAATTTAAAACATATAAGGAATGTACTAAACACATTGAAAAAATGAAGTTTTACAAAGAAGATAAGACTGGAGTTTATGTAGTAGTTGAAGACAAAGAACGACAAGTAGCGGCGACTGCTTGTTATGAAAAAAAAAAATAGTTGTGCATCACATACTGTGAGGCAACTGCCACCTTTAATTTAGCCAAATAACTTGACCCTCTGCGGAGGACAATCTTGACTAAATAACTTTATTGAAGAGGCTTTTATAAACTAACATCAA
>Ga0209337_1001342_pt1 | contig 18773 bp, 23 predicted proteins | sample LinPmetageLP53_FD_184044 | JGI IMG/M metagenome (GOLD analysis project Ga0209337, IMG submission 184044) | Marine viral communities from the Pacific Ocean - LP-53 (SPAdes) (version 2) | ecosystem: Environmental > Aquatic > Marine > Oceanic | place: Pacific Ocean | collected 2010-02-08 | reverse complement strand
CTCATTAATAACAAAAAGGAGAATAAATGAGAAACTTGATTATCGCAGCAGTTGCTGCACTTTGCTTGGTTGCTTGTGAGGACACAACAACTACAACAGAAACAACAACTGATGGGGAAACCGGAACTCAGTTTACTGGTGCCGAGGACAATACAGGCACTACAAACACAGAGGAAACAGTAGGAAATACATCTGAAACGGAGACGGAGACAACTCCAACTGAGGTCGAGGAGAACAACGAGACCAACACTACTCCAACTGAGGTAGAGGAAACTGACCCAGAGGAAACGGTGGAGCCGGAAGAAACCACCAACTTGGATGAAGAGGTCTCTTTGGAAGACCTGACGGCAGAGGAACTCGCGGATATTGAAGTTCTGCGAACCTCTATTTTCGAGGGTCTAGACGTTGGTAAGGGTCTTTACCTTCAAGAGGTTGGTCTAGCGCTACAAGATCTAGGCTTGGTAGATAACTATGATTTTCTTGGAGAAGAAGACCAAGAACTACCAGAGGTGTCGGAATGCCCTTATGTGGAGTTCTATGCTAACACGCAGCAGGTATCTGAATCTGGTTGCGAGTACCTTGTTGATCTAGCACGTTCAGAGGCTTACTCTAAACTCTATGGCGCTCTCGTATCAAAGAGAGAGAACTTTGATTCTGACTCAAGCGAGGATGACTTTTGGTTTGAACAAGGTGCTGTAAGCGGCTTGGAGGAAAGTCGTGTGCGTGTTCGTATGGATATTAAGACAAAGCAGCTTTGTAATGTGTCTCCAACGCCCGTTGAGAGTTCTGCCGAGAAAGGCAATATCGTAGGTCGCCAGCACTTTATTAATACTATGAATAACTGGCTTTCTACCAACGGCTATGCGGCAGATTATCCTGTTATGTCAGACCCGATTGAAGTATGTCAGGCAGATGAAGCCATGCTTAATCCAATCTACGACAACACGATGAACACTATTAGTCAGGCTATTGAGCAAAATCCTCTCTGCCTAGACTATCAGCCAGTTGATGGTGACGACGAGATTATGTATGGACAAGCACAGACGGATTACGCTATTGCTATGGAGCAGGGCGCATCTGATGAGTTTGCTCTCGCAGCGGTAAAAGTATTTAAAGTTATCCCTTGTAATGTATCTGACCCAATCATTCTTGACCTAAACGGCAACGGTGTATTTGATATCCTGCCTGTTGAGCGCGGTGTTAATTTCTCTATGAATGGTACCCGCCATACTGCCACAAGCTGGGTCAAGGGAGACGGGTTTCTATTCGTCGATACTAATGGGAATGGTATTGTTGATAACGGGACAGAGTTTTTTGGAACATCGGTGAAGTACAACTCTGCATTCCAACAGTTGGGCACCTTCGACACAAACGGAGACAGTCAGATTACATCTACTGATGTAGGATACAACACTCTATTTGTCTGGATCGACTCTGATTACAACGGTGTATCAGCAAAGACCGAGGTCTTTTCCCTTTCACACTTCAACATCAATGCTATTCCTCTTGAGACAGCAGAATATCAAAAGGTTGTTAACGGCAGTCGCGTGAAAAACACTGTCAATGTTAGTACAACAAAAGGTAAAAACATTCTTTTTGGTGATGTAGATTTCCGCTCGGGAATTTACCACAGTCCAGCGATCCATCGCCGCACCCAAACTCCGCTTAAGTAAAACTAAAAAAGTTCTTGACTTTATTAAGCACCCCTGCTATTATGTAGGGGTGCTTTTTTGTTATAGGAGATATAAATGCATTACGATGTTATGATTTTAAGCGGAGGATTTGACCCTGTTCACGTTGGTCACCTCCGAATGATCCAAGCCGCAGCAGAATTGGCTGATACAGTTGTTGTCGGCGTTAACTCTGATGAGTGGCTCAAGAGAAAGAAAGAGTATGTTTTCATGCCCCACCCAGAAAGGGTAGAAATCATTCAGGGGTTTGCTGGCTGTACTAGAGCAGTTGGGTTTAACGATGATGATAATACCGCTAGCGATTTGCTCCGCATCACACGAGAGATGTATTCAGATAAGTCTATTGCCTTCGGTAATGGCGGTGATAGAACTTCCGATAATATTCCTGAAACAGCAGCAGCCGAAGAGGCAGGCATAGATCTTGTGTGGAGTGTTGGAGGCGGCAAAGTCCAAAGTTCCAGCACACTTGTTGCCGATAGCAGGGATAATAACCCAAATGAAAGTCGGTGATTTAGTATATTACAAGACGCCGTTAGGCTTGCCAAACAGTTCTCCTCTAGGAATTGTTGTTGATTTAAACGAGGAACTAGGAGTAGCAGAGGTAACATGGGTAACGAACAAGGGAACAGATCCGATGCCGATAAAGTGGTTAGAAGTAATCCAAACTTCCAAGTCGGAGACCTCGTAATGGTAAAAGACTCTCTAGAAACTCTCGGGATCATATCAGAAATAAAAGGCAAAATCCAAGGCGCAAATCATGACTGGAATAGGTACTATTACATGGTCATACCAGCAGGGGCAAAATACCCCGTTCCAGTATGGAATAAAGAACTAGAACTAGTAAGGAAGGCAAAATGAAGATCGCACACGTTTCAGACGTTCACATTCGAAATCACAGATACCACGAAGAATACGCCGCTGTATTCGAGGAACTCTACGAAAAGCTGAGAGAACTCAAGCCAGACCTTATTGTGAACACAGGCGACACGGCTCACACTAAACTACAACTAAGTCCTGCTTATTTTCATATGACCGCCAAGTTTTTTGAGAACTTAGCAGACATAGCGCCTCTCCACGTCATCCTCGGGAACCACGACCTAAACCTTCGTAATCCGGGGCGTATTGACGCTATTACTCCCATTGTTGAGGCACTAGATCACAAGGACATTCACTTCCACAAGTTCTCCAAAGAGGTAGACTTGGGTAACGGTTTTGTTTTAAATGTTCTTTCTATCGTCGACGAAGACAAGTGGATTGACCCAACCGACGAAAGCAAGGTCAACATCGCTATGTTCCACGGCTCTGTTGCTGGTGTAACAACTGATACTGGCTGGATTATGGAGCACGGAGACATTAACATCCAGCAGTTCAAGCCATTTGACTATGTTTTGCTAGGCGACATTCACAAGACCTACCAGAAACTAGACCCAGAAGGTCGCGTTGCTTATCCCGGTTCTCTTGTCCAGCAGAACTTTGGCGAGAGTATGGATAAAGGATTTCTACTCTGGGACATTAAAGATAAAGAAAACTTTACCTGCGAGCACCACCCGCTTACAAACCCAAAGCCATTCGTAACGATTGAACTCACGCCAAAGGGCAAAATGCCCAAGAATGTGGACGTTACTCCCGGTGCAAGGGTCCGCTTGGTATCCCAGAACAACCTACCCTTAGACATAATGAGAAGGGCTATTGATATCGCTAAGGGCAGATTTAAGCCCGAGAGTGTAACCTTCCTCAACAGGTCTAGTGGAGAGCGAGGGTCTGTCCAAGACTTAACTGACGGCATCAACGTAGAAGACCTACGAGATCCAAAGGTTCAAGAAGAGCTTATGGACGAGTATCTCAAAGATTATGAAGCCACCCCAGAAACACTAGAAAAGGTATTTGCCCTTAACCGCAAGTACAATACCATGGCAGAAGAAGAGGAAGAGGTATCAAGAAATGTTAACTGGTCTCTTAAATCATTTGAGTGGGACAATCTTTTTAACTATGGCGAAGACAACAGAGTTAACTTCGCACGACTTAACGGAATCGTTGGGATCTTTGGAAAGAATTATTCTGGAAAGTCGTCCATTATCGATGCCTTTCTCTATACTATGTTCAATTCTACTAGTAAGAATGAGCGTAAAAATCTCAACGTCATCAACCAAAACAAAGAAATGGGAAGAGGAAGACTTGAAATCACAATCGGTGATCGAGACTACATCATCGAAAGAAGCTCAACCAAGTACACCAAAAAGTTAAAAGGAACAGAGACTCTAGAAGCAAAAACGGATACTGATTTTACTTTCTACGACCACGTTATGGAAGAAGAAACTGAATTAAATGGCGATAGTAGAAACGGAACTGATAAAAACATAAGAAAAATGTTCGGAACAGTCGAGGACTTTCTACTTACTTCGATGGCTTCACAAGTCGACAGCCTCTCATTTATCAACGAAGGGTCGACTAAACGAAAAGAAATACTAGGAAAATTCCTTGACCTAGAAATCTTCGACAAGAAATTTAAAAAAGCCAAAGAAGACGCCTCTGATATGAAGGGGGCATTAAAGCTCTTGGAGGGCAAAGAATATGATACCGACATCTCAGACACAACAGGACAACTGCAACAGAACTCTTCCGCAAAAGAAAGACAAGAGCGCAAGTGTCGTAAATACTCAGGAGCAATCGCAAAAACTGAGGACATTATCAGCGAGATTGAACGAAAAATTGGTTCAATCCCCGCAGAAATAATCAACATTGTTGAGGTTAAAGAAGAGCAGATATCTAAACAGCAAGAAGTTTCTATTCTCACTACTCAAATAAAAGAACTTACAGAAGAGTGCAAAGTTAAAAGAGCCAGCCACCAGCGTATCTGCGAGGTCTTGGGCGATTTTGATATCGAAGCACTGCGTTCTAAGCAAGAAGAGATAGAGCAAAAGCGCCAGTCTCTTGATAGCGCCAATCAAACCATTGAGCAACAAGAGTACCGCCTAGAACAGAACAAGAACAAGGTAAAACTTCTTTTAGAAGTGCCATGCGGAGACGAGTATTCGTCTTGTAAGTTCATCAAGGATGCTTATAGTGCTCAAGGTAATGTAGTAGTTATCGAACAGAACCTAAGAGAGTTGCGTGAAGAGACAGAAGATCTTTTTGGCGACATAGAGAACTTAAAGCCGGGTTCTATTGAGAGAAAGATCGAAAAATACGATGAAGTTTTGGAAATGCGTGATGATATTTACACCACAATCAATCAAAGTGAACTCGTTATCGACAAGAATAATAGCAAAATCACTACTCTTGGGCTTGAAATGGAGAAGCTTGATAGCAAAATAGAAGAATACGAAGAGAATCGAGAGGCTATTGAGAACTTGGAACAACTTCTTAATCAAAAGGTAGAACAACAAAACAATCTCAAAGCACAGCAGATTATTCTTGATGAATGCGACGAGGAGATCGTAGCTCTCATTAAGGAAAGAGGATCACTAGAACAAAAACTAGAAAACCTGACCAGCCAGAGGCAAGAAATGGAAACTATGCGCGATGGTTTTGCTGCTTACGATCTTTATATGCGTTGTATGCATACCAACGGCATCTCCCTAGACGTTATCAAGAAGAAACTACCAGTCATTAACGACGAGATTAGCAAAGTCTTGGCTAACGTGGTTGATTTTGAGGTATTCTTTGAGTCCGAAGGTAATAAATTAGATATCTTCATCAAGCACCCCAAGTATGAGGCTAGACCAATCGAGATGGGTTCAGGAGCAGAGAAGACAATTGCTGCCATGGCTATCCGTTTGTCCTTGCTTTCAGTCTCATCCTTACCAAAGGGGTCGATCTTTATTCTTGATGAACCAGCAACCTCGCTTGACGCGGAAAATATGGAAGGCTTCGTCCGCATTTTAGATATGGTAAAGTCTTATTATCAGACTGTGCTGCTTATCTCACACGTTGATAGCCTTAAAGATATCGCTGATATGACTATTGAGATTGACAAAGTGGATGGATTTGCTAGTGTAAATCAGTAAAAGAAACTAATTACAATATGGAACCAAAAAGATTTTTTCAATCAAACTTGCTGAAGGCTATGGTCTTCTTTAGTTTTGGTTTCGTTGTATTGCCGCCAATGGATACTACGCTTTGGATTCTTTCTGGGGTGTTTATCTCGTTGGCTTTTTTTGAGAAAACAGACTTATTTGATGAGTAGGAGGATAGATGCTCGCAGAAGATTATTGGATTGTTAAGTATAAACTAAAAGATGGAACAAAGCATTTACAATATATAAGTGCTAATTATAAGCAATACACTATTGAAAAGATTAAGAAAATCTTCAATGAGTTAAATCCAAAATGGGAAATCTTAAAGATCTATCCTATCGAAAAACCAGAATTCAAAAAACCTGATGGAGGGTGAAATGTTGAGACACGCAGTAGATAGCTTATTAAGCAAATTGATTTCAAGAAAACTTATGGTATGGCTAACAGCCACGGGGCTTATGCTCACGGACACACTACCATTGCAATCCGGCGATTGGGTCGCTATTTCCCTAGCATACATTGGTATTCAGGGATTAGCAGACATCGCTAGGGAATGGAAGCACGGCAAATGATGGAGTTTTGGTTAGTTGCTAAGGTGTGGGCATCCAAAACTTGGACGTTCATAAAGAAATACTGGCAGTTATTCGTCGGTATCATCTATACAATCGTTGTGTGGGTTTACTTTAAAGGGCAGGCTGATAAAGTCAAAGAGGTTCTTAAAGTAAAAGAAGACGCCCACCAGAAAGAACTAGATGTTCTCAACGGATCACACGCAGAGGAGATTGCTTTGCGTGATGGTGCCTTGGCTAAATACCACGAGATTATCGCCAAGATAGAGAAAGAGTACGAGAATAAAAAAGAAGAACTCTCGGACAAAAAGAGAGCCGAGGTCAAGAAACTCGTAGCAGAAAACAGTGAAGACCCAAGCAACTTGTCCAAACTACTCTCAGAGAGATTTGGCATTACGCACGTTGAGAACGAATAATGAAAGAACTACTAACAGAATGGCGAAAGTTTGTCGCCCTAAATGAAAAACTAATGCTCAAGCCCGGACCAAACGGATGGGATAAGTATTGCGAGTTGGTTGCCGAAGCATACGCAAGGGCACCCAAGTTTGATGAAAGTGCCGTATCTTCCTTTGAGGCTATGAAGCCTTTTGTTGATAAGATGTTTAAAAGGATTGAAGGTGTTGTAGATGTTCAGTTTGTTGAAGAGCATCCCTATGCCGACGCAGAGGAACTAAAGCAAGATGTTAAGCAGAATGGTGTGTTGAGGATTTCTACCCTTGACGCAGAGCACGACATCTTTGATCCAGCAACCAACGCAAAGTTTAGAGCAGTCCACGACTTTATGTCCCACATTCAGCGAGACACACAGTTTGATGCTAAGGGCGAGATTGCTTCTTATAATGCTCATTTACAAACAATGCCCCCTAAGTCTCACCCAGCACTATTTACAGAAGTCGTAGGTCAGGCTTGTTCGTTTATTGTGAATGGTAAGTTCCCAGAGCAAAAGATTGCCCTACTCCCCGGCTTTGACTATGAAAAGGTAGGAGTTGTGGAAGGCTACGACATTGTAAATAAGGAGTTAGTAAAGAAATGAAACAACTACTATCCATATTTTTAGTTATACTCTTTGCTTTCCCTGCTTGGGCACAAGAGGGAGTTATAACTGAAATACAGAAAGGCAAGCGAGCACCCTTTACTGGTGTTCTGTTGGATGCTAAGGCAGCAGCCAAAGTCCTAACTGACCAGAAATACACCGCAGAAGAGTGTAAGATAGAAATGGATAGAGAGATAGAAATATTAAAAGCCAAGTTAGAACTAGATCTCAAAATCAGCGAGATCAAGCTAACCTCGGCAACAGACAAATACACAAGTCTTCTCAATATAAAAGACGAGGAGAACAAGCGACTACAAGAACTAGCACTTGAAAGACCAAACGATTATACCCACTGGTGGTTTGTCGGCGGCGTTATTGGCGGCGTGGTTTTGACGGTAGGTGTCTTTGTGGTTGCTGTGGGGATCACTGACTAATGGCAATCGGAAATTACAGTCATTCTAGGCTTCTAGCGCTGATTAGACAGCAACATCAAGCAGAAGAAGCTCAAGAGCCACCAGCCCCAGCAGGCTCTAATACACAACTGCAATACAATAATAGTGGCGTCTTCGGGGGAATACCAACCTTTACTTTTGATGACACTGACTTGAAAGTTGCCGATGATATTAAAATAAAGTTTGGAACCAACAGCGATTCGCACATAGAGTATAATGAAAATGGAGACGACTTCTTGGTTATCTCAGGATCAGCAAAGGGTCTTGTCCTCTCTGGGACAACAATACAAATAGCCGGAACCCTAGAAGGAGCCTCCCCTTTGAAGATCGGCGGAGAGATGGTATTTACAAGCACTGGATCTGCCGGTGCTTTTGCTATTGGACCAAACTCAGAGGCAAAAATCTATTATGAAAACGATGCCGACGATCACCTGATAGTTTCTGGATCCGCAGGAGGCACCCGTCTTCTCGGCACCAACATCTCTATCCCAAGCGGTAATCTTGGTATTCGCATAAACGGAGACGCCAACATAACCCACGGCATAACACTACCAGACACAAGCGCTCCAGCGGGGCAGGTAAAGGCTAATGCTTTTGTTTCCTACTCCTCAATAAGATTTAAGGAAAATGTTGAGCCACTAGGTTCTGCCGTAGAGATAATCTCCAAACTAAAGGGAGTTTCCTACAACTGGATAGACACGGGCAAGAAAGATTTTGGTTTCATTGCCGAAGAGGTAGGAAAAGTCTTGCCAGAGATTGTTGAATGGTCACAAGATCCAGAGTATGCAAACACTATGGACTATACTAGGATCATCTCATTTTTAGTTGAAGCGGTAAAAGAACAGCAAAAGAAAATAGACGTTATGTCTGAAAAGCTAGATAAAATAGATGTATAATGGGTAGAATGAAAAAGCCTGATTTAAATGACATAGCAAAGATAGAGCAAGCAATTGCTAATAAATATGGTCCACAAACAATACAAAATCCAAGATCTGGTTGGACAAAAGAAAAAGAGCTTGAATACCTGCAACAAATAAAGGAAAGGTTTAAACAAGACCTTAAACGCAGGGAAGATAGTGAAAAGATTAATAAAGATGGTTTTTTCGTATCAAAAAAACTACTTACTAAAGAAGAAGACCGGGTTTGTCCTGCGTGTTTTGAATACTCGTTTGATTTAAAAGACGATTTGTATATGAGCAAGTATGACTGCTGCTGGCAATGTTACTTATGTTTTGTTGAAGGCAGGGAAGACCGCTGGGCAGACATAGACCAAAGAGTAGAGTTTTTAGGAAACTTTTATAAGGGGAAAGATAATGGCTAATATTTTAGATGTTGTTCAAACAATTCAAAACATCGTATCTACCAAAGGATATGACGGGGCACTTGACGAAGAAGGCAAGCCAGTGAAGATTGGACTCAAAAGAGAAGTTGAAAATGTCGTAACAGACAGTAGGCTTGTCGATGGGTTTAGTGTTAGATTCCAAGGAGAGAACCTTGTTCTTGGCTATTCTTCGGAGTGCAATATTAAACAAGTTCAAAAGCCTAACTTTGAAGGCATGGTTGAGCAGCACATCGCAGATATTATCTCTTTCATCCAGAAGGAATACAAAGCTGCCGCAGGATCAACTCTTCGCTTGACAAAAGAAGGAGAGACTGATATACTTGTACAGAAGATGTCTAACTTCCGCACTTGGTTTCAGTCAAGTTGTATCTACAAGATTGGCGGAGTAGAGGGCATTCTCGAAGAGGACAAGCCAGCAGACATTAATGAGAACATTAAAAACTGGCTCAAGGCTGCTAAGAACTAATAACCCACCGTTGAGAAATGGCTTATAAACTTTCTAAAAAAGAAATCCTTTCAGAGATAGTCAAGTGCGGCAAAGACCCGGACTTCTTTATCAATAGCTATGCTAGGATCTCCCACCCAATCCACGGTACTGTACCTTTCAATACCTACGATTTCCAAACCCAACTCCTAAAAGATTTCAACGATCATCGCTTCAATGTGATTTTGAAGGGACGACAGTTGGGTATTTCTACCATTACTGCTGCCTATGTGTCTTGGATGATGCTTTTCCACCGCGACAAGAACATTCTTGTTATGGCTACTAAGTTCCAGACAGCAGCCAACTTGGTCAAGAAAGTCAAGGCAATCATTAAAAACCTACCAGATTGGATGCAGATAGCAACTATCTCTATTGATAACAGAGCCTCCTTCGAGTTGAACAACGGTTCTCAGATCAAAGCCTCCACAACTTCCGGCGATGCAGGTCGTTCAGAAGCCCTGTCTCTTCTCGTAATCGACGAGGCAGCACACGTAGAAGGGCTTGACGAACTCTGGACTGGTCTTTATCCTACCCTATCAACAGGTGGTCGTTGTATCGCTCTATCTACCCCAAATGGTGTGGGAAACTGGTTTCACCAAACCTACACAGACGCCGAAGGAGGCATTAACGACTTCTTTCCAACTGTGCTTCCTTGGGATGTCCACCCGGACAGAGACCAAGAATGGTTCGAGGAAGAGACAAAGAATATGTCTCAACGTCAAGTTGCCCAAGAGTACGAGTGTAACTTCAACATGTCCGGTGAAACTGTTATTCACCCCGAGGACATGGCAAGGATTAAACAAGCTCTACAAGAGCCCAAGTACAAGACAGGCTTTGATAGAAACTTTTGGATCTGGGAAGAATACCAGCCGGGAGAAAGTTATCTCCTTGTAGCCGACGTTGCTCGCGGGGATGACAAAGACAGTTCCGTTTTTCACGTTATGAAGTTATCAACAATGGAGATCATCGGAGAGTATAAATCTAAAATCACACCAGATCTCTTCGCTAATATGCTAAACGAAGTCGGAAAAGAGTTTGGTGAGTGCTTGATGGTCATTGAGAATAACTCAGTAGGTTTCGCTGTCCTAGACAAACTCAGAGACTTGGCTTATCCTAATCTCTACTACTCAATCAAGTCAACTCACGAATACGTCGAGCAATACTTGGGAGAAACTAGTTCTAACGCTGTTGCTGGCTTCTCTACCACATCTAAGACCAGACCTTTGATTGTAGCGAAAATGGAAGAATTCATTAGAAATAAACTAGTTACAATATATTCTGCTAGACTATTTAATGAGTTAGAGACATTTGTCTGGCAAAACGGTCGCCCCCAAGCAATGCGTATGTATAATGATGACTTGGTGATGGCTTTTGCAATAGGTTGCTGGGTTAGAGATACAGCGCTGGAAACCAATCAAAGGGATGTCCAATATACAAAAGCATTCCTTAGTACGATGACTAGGACAAGAAGTGAATTAAATACGACAATTCCGGGTCAACAGGGCTATAAAACCGTCGCAAAAAGTGATAGTATAAAGGAACAACAGCAATTCAATTGGATTCTTAAAGGATAAAAACAATGGCTCGCAAAAACGGAAAGAATGTAAGAAATCCCGCATCACCCCTATTCAGAAGGTTGACCAGACTTTTCTCTGGTCCTATCGTAAATTACAGAGCACAAAATGTAAATCAGAACAGAAGAGCAGAACTAGAGAAATATGGCAACAAGTTCACTTCTGCCTCTGGTAAAGATTTTAAAAGAATGGGATATAACCCATTTTCTGATTTATCCGCCAATATCTATCAAAACCAATCTAGGTTGCAAAGATACATTGATTTTGACCAAATGGAATTCGAGCCGATCATCGCGTCTGCTCTTGACATTTATGCAGATGAAATGACAACTTCATCCCACATGCAACCACTGCTCAACATTCATTGCCAGAATGAAGAAATAAAAGTTATCTTAAATTCTCTCTTCCACAATGTTCTCAACATAGAACACAACATTTTCAATTGGTGTCGCACCTTGTGCAAGTATGGAGATTACATTCTTTATCTAGACATTGACGACAAGACAGGTATTGAAAATGTAATCAGTCTCCCGCTGAGAGAAGTGGAAAGGCTAGAGGGCGAAGATAAAACAAATCCAAACTACGTCCAGTACCAGTGGAATTCTGCTGGTATGACCTTTGAAAATTGGCAAATCGCACATTTTCGTGTTCTAGGCAACGATAAACACGCCCCTTACGGAACGTCTGTTCTAGATCCATCCAGAAGGATCTTCAGGCAACTTAGTCTCTTAGAGGACGCAATGATGGCTTATCGCATCGTCCGTTCTCCAGAGCGCCGTGTATTCTACGTTGATGTTGGAAATATGGCTCCGAATGATGTTGAACAATATATGCAAAAGGTTATGACTTCTATGAAGCGTAACCAAGTTGTTGATGCCGACTCTGGTCGCGTTGACCTTCGTTATAATCCGATGTCTGTTGATGAGGACTACTTCATCCCTACTCGTGGTGGTCAATCAACAAAGGTTGAGAGTCTACCCGGCGGAACTTACACAGGCGACATTGACGACGTTAAATACCTAAAAGATAAACTATTCTCGGCACTTAAAATTCCACAGTCTTACCTTTTCCGTGGCGAAGGCGGCGATGAGGACAAGGCAACACTTGCTCAAAAGGACATTCGTTTTGCAAGAACTATCCAAAGGCTGCAAAGAGTTCTTATTACAGAACTAGAAAAGATTGCTATCATTCACCTTTTCACTTTGGGATACAGAGAGAACGATCTTATTTCTTTTAAACTCTCAATGAATAACCCATCCAAGATTGCTGAACTTCAAGACCTAGAACAGTGGAGAACCAAATTTGACGTTGCCTCCGCAGCAGCCGAAGGGTTCTTCTCGAAGCGTTGGATCGCAGAAAACCTTTTTGTTATTTCCGAAGAAGAGTTCTTGCGTAATCAGCGTGAGATGTTCCACGACAGAATGGTCACAGCCGAGCTTGACCAATCAGCCGAAGCCGCCGAGGCAGGCTTGGGTGGTGGCGGAGCAGGCGATCTGCTTGGAGATGAGGGCGGCGATGATGCTGGCTTGGAGGATCTGGCTGGAGGCGATGATGAGGCTCCCGAAGGTGAAGAGCCACCCGGCGAGCCAGATACAAATCTCTTAGCAGTCCCACCAGCAAACAGAGACGATAAAGTTGAAAAGAAAGTTGCTGGAAAAAAGGTCACTACAACCGCTAAATCTAAGGGAAAGTGGTATGAGCCACGCAAAGATCTTTCGGGAAAAAGAGCTATGCAAAGACAGATGAGTTCTGACGCCGGAAGCAACTTGGCTAGCAGCAGTAGTAGGAATATCAATAAGGGTTATCATGACCTTTCCCGTTTAGCAAGAGGGATTAAAGAGGAACAACATTCTAATTATAAAAGAGAGGAAAGAAAAATCTTTGAACTTAATAATGAAGTAAAAAGTTTAATCAAGGAATTGGAGACAAATAAAAATGCCAGCGAAAATTAAACACAACAAAAAAAGGAACACTATTTTCCTTTACGAGACTCTTGTTAGGGAGCTAACAAGGGCTACTGTTGAAAAAGATCAAGATAGAAGAGAAACTATCTTGAGTATTGTAAAAGAACACTTTAACAGAAATACTACTATGGGTAGGGAAGTGCGTATTTACAAAAACATCCTAGAGACCAAGGATACTAAAGCAACTATCGCAGAAAAGATCCTTTCCGAATCCAAGATTGAATACTCAGTGCTTAATAAAAAACAAATCTTTACAGAGCAAAGCCAAATGATCTCCAAGATTAACAAAGAACTTTCCAAAGATGTATTCACCACTTTCGTTCCAAACTACAAAAACTTGGCTACACTTCACCAAGTGTTTAACAACCTAGACCTTTCAGCCAAAGAAAGAGTTCTTCTCGAAGAGGAGACACTTGGACTTATGATCGAGGGCACACAAGAAGTAGAAAAAAAAGAACTTAAGCACATCGACAATCTTGTATTCAAATCTTTCGTTGAGAGGTTTAATAATGAATACACTGGTCTGCTAGAAGAACAGAAAACACTACTCTCTAGATTTATTGCTTCCGGCATCGGTAACGATCTTGAATTTCAGGTCTACCTGAACACAGAGATTGGAAGACTTAAGGAAGAAGTGGAAAATGCCAAGGGAAGTAGAGAATTCATAGAGGACGAAGATATGTGCCAAAAGGCAAGCCAAATATTAAATCTTCTAGAAGGTTTCAGCCAAAATCCGCTAGAAGATACAGACCTGAAGAAGATCTTGAAGATCCAAGAGTTGGCTAGGGAAATAAATAACTAAAATGAGTATTAAAATAAGCATTAAAAATCAGTTACCATTGGAAGTGATGGAGCGGGAAATCAAGAACCTTGATATGAAGCGCTCTTTATCTGGTCAAATTATGGTTTTTAATCACATTGACATGGATATTGTTTTAGACGAGAAGCAAGGCAAGATTACTGCTTACACAAAGAAGGACTTTGGTGAGTTGGTATATAAAAGCCAAAACAGATTATTTGATTTTCTTTTCAAGAAAGGCGTTGTCTTTCCTGAGAGTGTAAAAGGAGCCAACGTATTCGGAGCAATTGAGGGAGCCTACCCATCCGACAAAGAGGTCGAGAATTTAACAGAGATAGTTCTCTTTAACATCGCCAATTTTATGCAAGAAGAACAGGGATACATAAAGTCGTTTGAGTATGTAGATGATATCGAAGATGAAAGACTACTCCACCCAAACAAAGAAGATAGAACCGAGTTGGGTGAAGTCCCACAAGAGGAAAAGAAGGGAACACTAAATCCGGGAATGCCGGGTTATTATTATGGACTAGCAGGAATGTATAGGTATTAAATGGATCTTTTATATTTTATTCTCGCCTCTTGGGGTATGACCCAAATCTTAGTTTACGGAACCATTTTTGAAACCCAACGTCATTGGATTATGGAAAAATCTGATTGGTTTGGCGCACTTATCCACTGCCCAATGTGTACGGGTTTTTGGGTCGGCGCATTTTTGTTCGGCATAAATGGCTTAACAGAACTATTTAATTTTGAGTATAATATCGCTAATTTAGTGATTTTAAGTTGTGTGGCTTCGGCTACATCATATGCTTTGAACGTTATTGTTGGCGATAGTGGTATAAAGATAAACAATATTCACGAGTAAAGGAGGTTCTTATGAATGCGAAATGGATGTTACAACCAGTCAGACGTTGCTGTAGGGGCTCCTAGCTCGCACGGGTGATGCCCGTCAAAGGATTATTATTATGAATAAGATGTTATTAACAGAATTTTATCAATTATGTGAAGGTGGAACATGTCAAGATCTTCTAACGGAAGACGAAAAGCGCTACGTCGCAAATGGTGGGCTAATTCTTTCAGGTGTGATGCAGAGGGCAGAAGCACAAAACGGAAATGGCAGAGTTTATCCTATGCGAGTTTTAGAGAGAGAAGTAGACAACTACAAGAAGCTTGTCAAGGAAAAGCGAGCACTGGGCGAACTAGATCACCCGGAATCTTCTATAGTGAACCTCGCTAATGCCTCTCACCTAGTGACAGAAGTGTGGTTTGAGGGCAAGGATGTAATGGGAAAGATCAAGGTCCTAGACACACCAGCAGGCAAAACTCTTAGAGCGCTTGTTGAGGGTGGGTGTCAAGTGGGCATTTCTTCTCGTGGTCTGGGAACTGTTGACGAGAACAACGGTGCAGCCAGAGTTAATGATGACTTTCAGTTGATTTGCTTTGATATGGTATCAGAGCCATCTACAACTGGTGCCTTTATGATGAAAGAAAATAAAGATCCAAATGTATGGACCAAGGCTGACAAGATCAACAGACTTTTAAACGATATTGTAAAGGATTAATATGAAGAAGAGTGAGTTTAAACAAATGATTAAGGAAAGTGTAAAGGAGGTCCTCGTAGAAGAGGGTGTCCTCAAGAGCGTTATTTCTGAAGTCGTAAAAGCAGTGGGTGCAATTCAGACGGAACAAGCACCAGTCGCAACTCAACAATCATTTAGTCAAGAAGCTAACAAGCAAGCATCCGAGAAGCACCGACAAAAGCTATCTGAGTCAAGAAAAAAGATGCTTGATGCTATAGGCAAAGATTCCTTCGGCGGGGTCGACCTCTTTGAAGGAACAACGCCGATTAAGAAAGCGGGGAGTCCACAAACATCAGGACCCCCTTCATCTGCACTCGAAGGAGTAGACCCCGGAGATTCCGGCGTAGACATTTCAGGCTTGCTTGGCGGAGCAAATGTCTGGAAACAGTTACTAAAGTAGGTATAAAATGGGAAAAAAAGCTAAACCAGTTCACGTAGAAGTTACACCAAGAAAGAATGAATCTCCCGAGAGAATGATCAAGAGATTTACAAAGAAGGTTAAAAAAGAAGGCATTCAAGACGAATGGCGAGAAAAACACATGTACTTCGAGAAGCCAACAGACAAACGTCGTCGTAAGAAAAAAGAGCGAAATAGAGTAATTAAAAAGCTCCAACGAGATTACGATGCTAAATATAAAGACTAGGAGAAAATAAAATGGCATATTCACCAAGAGCTAGCGGATTAGGAAATACAGCCGCATATCAAGTAGCAGGCAAACCTTACCTAACAGGCTCGACATTAGCAGCCAATGATGTTGGCACAGTCGAATTCCCGACTGTTTCAAGGTCGTTTACTCTCGTGAACACGGGAAGTGGAGATTTAAGAATCTATTTTGACAGCCCAGTCAATGGCTCTGACAACACAGAAGCTGAAACACACTTGCACAGATTTACACTAGCTCAAGATGCTTCTATAACAATGAATGTCAAATGCGCTAAGTTTTATATAAAGGCAGTTGCAGAAACAGGATTTGAATGCTTGGCAGAACTAACACATATCCAAGCGCAAGATATGTATGCTCTTACGGGATCTGGAATCAACATTACTAGATATTCAGATGGAATTAACTAAAGGAGACTAGATCAATGGCTACTAATTATACACAAAGTACAACCCAGCCACCTTTTGTTAAGGCAAAGGCAGGTCTCCAGTCAGACCCTATTACAGTGGTGGCAACTGCTGACGGCACAGGCACGGGTCAGATACCAGCCAACGCCAGTATTATTTCTGCTGGTTCTGGAAATAACGACCACATAATTACATTACCTGCCTATGTTGCCGGTAATGTAGTTCTCATTACTGTAGCAGCAATATGTGAATTGAGGGCACCAGTTATCTCTGGTCAGGCTACCTCAATTAACGGAACTGCTGTTGACAACGGATCTGCCCAAACCAAAGAACTCGCATTGGCAGCAAGCACTATATATCGCTGCATTGCAATGGGCAGTTTTAATTGGGCTATTACTGCAATTGCTGGAAACGGCGCAGTATCGGCAGGCGGAACCCCCAATTAATTTCTCCTTTGCTTCTAGGCAATTAGGGCAAAATCAAAGAAAACTTCACACTTTCTTCCCCCAAATCTAATCCCCAAAACTATTTATATATGAGCACGAAGTTTGTGCTTATAGCGCCTTCTGGCGCTTTTTCTTTAACTTAATCTAAAAATTTAATAAATCTATAGGAGGATTTACATATGGCTTCTTTTGGTACTTCCCAATACGGGAAATTTGCATCGTTCCAGAACAATTCTGGATCTGCTAATGCTGCCGCTCCTGCTGGCGGAGTTTATCTCTTTGCTTCTGGTGCTGTTGGCTCTTCAAAACTTTACTTACAAAACGAGGGAGAATCATCCCTCATTGACCTTGACTCTGTTCTTGACTTCGCTGGAGACAGCGGAACTGGAACTATTTCAAATAGTCAAACTTTAACAATTGCTGGAGGTACTGGTCTTGACACTACTGCTTCTGGGCAAACACTTACTTTCTCAATGGACCTCAACGAGCTTTCTGCTGCTGCTGTTGCCGTTGGCGCTGATAGCATCGCTATCATCGACGCTGATGATAACGGATCTAAGAAAGAGAGCATTGCTGACCTTGCAACTGCAATGGCTGGTGACGGTCTTGTTGCTTCTTCTGGTGTTTTCGCAGTTAACGTTGCTGACATGGCAAGTGCTATGACTGGCGATGTTGCTGACACTGATGAGTTCGCTATCAGTGATGGTGGAACAATGAAGAAGGTTGATTTCAGCGTCGTTCGTGACGCGGTTTTCGCTGATGTTTCTGGTGACGCAACTGTTGCTGCTGGCGGAGCGTTAACTATTGCTGCTCAAGCAGTTGAAAACAGCATGCTCGCTGATGACGCTGTTGACAGTGACGAACTCGCTGCTGGCGCTGTTGATCTTGCTCACATGAGCGCTAACTCTGTTGACAGTGATCAATACGTTGACGGCTCAATCGATCTCGTTCATATGAGTGCAAACTCTGTTGACTCTGATCAATACGTTGATGGCTCAATCGATCTCGTTCATATGAGTGCAGACTCTGTTGACTCTGATCAATACGTTGACGGATCTATTGACACAGCACACATTGCTGACGATCAAGTCACTTTGGCTAAGATGGCTGGACTTGCAAGAGGTAAGTTCATCTATGGTGATGCTAGTGGTGACCCAGCAGCTTTAGCCGCCGGTGCTGACGGAAAGATCCTTGTTGCAGACGCAAACGGAGACCCTTCGTGGACAACAGTTTCAGGTGATGCAACATTATCTGCTGGTGCTCTCACAATCTCTGCTAACGCAATTCAAACTGGAATGGTCCACGACGATGTTGCTACTGAGCTTGCTGGAAACGGACTTGCTGCTGCTTCTGGTGTAATGTCTCTTGATCTTGACGAGTTGTCTGCTGCCGCAGTTGACGTTGCTGCTGATAGCATTGCTATCCTTGATGCAACTGATGATGGATCAAAGAAAGAAAGCATCGCTGACCTTGCAACTGCAATGGCTGGTGACGGACTTACTGCTGCTTCTGGTGTATTCGCTGTTCAGGCTTCTGGTTCTGTCGTTCTTGCTTCTGACAAGCTTGGTCTTTCTGGATCACTTGCTGGAACTGGTCTTACTTTCACTGGTGGAAAGGACAGTATCGCTACTCTTGCTCTTGACATTGATGAGCTTGGTGCTCTTGGTGGAACTGGCGTTGCTCAAGGAGACCACTTCTTGTTCTCTGATGCTGGAACTGAAAAGAAAATCACCTTCTCTAACCTTGAAGATGCA
>Ga0209337_1001341_pt1 | contig 18777 bp, 18 predicted proteins | sample LinPmetageLP53_FD_184044 | JGI IMG/M metagenome (GOLD analysis project Ga0209337, IMG submission 184044) | Marine viral communities from the Pacific Ocean - LP-53 (SPAdes) (version 2) | ecosystem: Environmental > Aquatic > Marine > Oceanic | place: Pacific Ocean | collected 2010-02-08 | reverse complement strand
GTTTCATGGTCGAGGTCGGGATTAAAAATATGATTGTAAAGTGCAGGGTCTTCTTGAATCATACGCTGTAAGTGCGCTCCCGATTGGCTGATTGCACCTGTATCAGCACGCAGTCTGTCTTCAAGTATTGAGTCGTGTCCGGGCCGAGAAAAACGAAAACCGCCTTTACCAGTCGTTTCAAGTTGAGATTCAAGGTCATCGAGTTCCCTGTTCTTATCCGCTATTCTGTCCTTTATCTCTTGCTCTCCTTTCTTGTCATTTATTTCTTGTCGCAATTGAAGGCTTTCTTCAAGCAGACTCATCTCAGCAAGTGCTTGTTCATATTCCGGCGTAGCCTCGGAAAGAGGCTGTCGACTTAACACTCCGGAAACTGAGCCGCTTGGGTTCAAGTGTGGAGGTAATCTCATTTGCCTAAAAGTAGAAGGAACATGTGGTTTGAGCGGAGTATAGTTACCTGTGTGCTCATCCGTAACCCCGTATTCTGCTTTTGCTCTCTCCATTCTTCTTTCGTATTCGTCCGCTATGAGTTGTTTTTTATCATCAACACTCATGTTGTCACGGAGGGTTTCAAAATCAACGATTTCACCGAGTTCTTTGTCAGTCAGTCTTTCAGCATTAGCCATCTGTGATTCATAATCTCGCTCTATCTGTTCCAACTCTTCATCCAAGTCAGCCTGCTCAAACTGATGAGGCTTCGTTCTTAACGACGCTAAATCCTCTTTATGATTTGCCAGTGTTGGCCTTAGTCTTTTGTCAGTCAAGGAATGAACATCATGAGGTGCATCCATAGGAGCGTGCGCCATTCCCAACATAGGACCTACGGTGTGATAACTGTGAGCACCATGTGCCATCATACGCTCGTCGCTAAGAGCACCACCTATTGCCATAAATGGATGACTGACACGGAGATGGTTTTGACCTTGCAAGGCTTTGTGTCTTTTGTCAGCAGTTTCAGCATCTCCTGTCTTTCGGGCATTGTGGTAATCATCATGAACGATGTTGTTGAATGCAGAATCTACCGTTGCCGCATGCCTTGCATACTGAGCGTTACCTCCACCCGTTCCTCTAATTCCCGATGACATGACGATGTTATGTGGATTGAGGTTTGTTTGGGCATCCATTGGGTCACCTTTGATATTGGTGCGAATAGACTTACCACCTTGGCCCATCATTGAAAATAACTGATTCTCTTTTTGTCCAAAGGGAGCGATAAACGGTAGCATACCGTAGTCTTGAACTTCTCCTTCTAAATCATATCCGTGACGGCCTTCAATACCTGTGTTCGTTCTTGAAAACAAAAGACTGTGCTGTCTTACTCCTTCACGAGATTGCTCGTATTCTTTTTCTTTTTCATCAACTTCTTTGGCTTGCTCGTCTTGTTCAATTTGAGACAAGTAATCTCCAAACCCTCTCATGCGGTCGTCTTCTTCGTCTTCAATCAACTGACCCGCTTCGTCATAAGTTCGCCCCTGTTCTTTTTGTTTTTCGTCATAGGACAAAGTGTGATGGTGCAGTTTGCTGAACAGTTCGTTCGGATGCTTATGTAAACCACCTTTACCTTTGAATGGCAAGTGCCAAAAAGTCGACGCTGTTTCATGGTCGTCAAGGTAATCATACTTGTCGTCGTCCATGGCAAAACCATAATGCATAGGTGAATGGTTTCTCGCCATTCTACCAGCATTCGCAACTCGCTTCGCATCATCGCCTCGCTTTCTAAATATCTCATCGACTTCTCCCTGCTCAAAATGAGGGTTCCATAAACTACCCCAAACAGGATGTTCGCCCTTTGGGTAAAGTTGATGGTTGTCATCTACGCCAAGCATCAATTTAAGTGCGTCATAACCCGGAAACCGATTTTGCACTCTACCTGTTTTCTTATCAACGACTTGTCGTTGAGGATGTATCTGTATATGACTTGAGTCCAATGCCTCACCTCTACCTTTTCCATGTATAAGAGGCGTATCGCTGTATGCCATTTGTATAGGCTTTTCATCATTTACAATAGCGTAATCACCCAACATGAGGTTCATATGGTCGACTGCTCTTTTCCAAGTATTATCTTTACCGGGAGTTTGATGGTTTTGCATAGTTTCTAAATTAGCACTTGGCGTAATATGCTCAGCCGCTTCGGATAAGTTGACTGGCTGTATTTTCATACCGTGTCCGGGTCGAGAAGGGTCTCTTGTCCAATGGTCGTAAAGACCGGCGAATCGCTGGTGAAAATTGCGAATAAACCTTGGCATGAAATCCGGATTGCCTGTGTGACGGTCTGTATAGAAACCCTCTCCGGATGCCGCACCATGCTTTTGCATATGCTTGTAAGCGTTATCTCGCTCTTCGGGAGTCAACCACTCCATGCCAAATAGGTAATCCATCAAACCCAAGTTTTCTTTCCACTCGGCTTTCTTCTCGTCAATGTGTAGTTTTCTCAAAGCATGGTTTATTTGCCTATCATCGGCACCTTGGTCTTGTAAACTAAGCCTTGTTCTGTCAACAAGTTCCGAGTTGGCTATCTCCCAGTTTCTATAATCGTCTTTGCAAAGAGCATGATTTGTGCCAAACTCGGTATCTAATTTACCGTAATGACCGTTATTCAATAAGAAGTCAGCAGGGTCGTCTCTAATGTGGTTTTCCCATCTCGTTTCTTTGTCTGCGTCTTTGAGGCTTTGAGGGTCCTCCGCATGGTCTTCGTGATGGTAGAAGTCTCCAACAATGTTATGATAATTACCGTGTAGAGGATTCATGTCCGAGCCGAGATAGTTATGAGTTCGATATGGGTCGTCTTCATGCCCGTCAACCATTTCAAACTGACGACCTGCCAACGACTGGCCGGGTTCGGGAGGGACAATTCTTTGCTCATCATAACTTGGATTGTCTGCAAGGTTCATCCCTGCACCGTGTCCCATTGCATATCCCATCGAAGCCTCCGAAGTCCCTTCGGCTCGCATTTGCCCCTCGCCTTCGGTGTTAAGGTCATAAGAAGCAGACTGGCCGGAGATTTGACTGTCTTCGTCAACTTTCCTAATGACAGAGTAGAACATTTTGATAAGAGCCTCATCCTGCTTATCAAGCAAGTAACCTTTTCTTTCTGCATTCACAGCCGACAAAAAGAAGTCAGCACCAGCGTCGGGCTTACCGATACTATCAGCAAGCGACTTTTTGAAAATACTTCGATGTCTGTCAAGAGTTTCCAAAGGACCTTCTCTCATTCACATCACCAACCGCTTATTGCAAACGGCTGGACAATCGCTCTACGGATTTCTTCACATCGGCCATTGTTGGACCGTCGCCGCCTGCGGTGTTTTCCAAAGCCCCAGTCGTGCTGAATGCTGTTGGATAGTAAGGAGAAGCCTCTGTCAAAATGTTACTGTTCTCGGATATGGCACCTTTGTTTGCGACATCTTCTACTTTAGGAATAGTGTTGTTCGTGTTGTAGAATGCATTAGGAATACCAGCGGGTTGAATCTCAAAACGAGCGTGACCGGTAGTTGCACCTTCTTCTTGATTAGAATAATCCGGCATACTACCTTCTTTCTTTGCTATTCTCATCTCCAACTCTTTAGCCGCCTTTAGCAGTTCGTAAGTTACTGGGCTCGCTTGTTCAAATCGTGGTCTCATCTGTATCACTCCATACCTAACTTATTCCCGACTGAGCCGGAATCCTTGGCTTGGTCTGCCAATGCGTGAATGTCGGACCAGTCCATGTTATGAAAATCTGCGTTTGATGTTGGCACTGATATGTCAGCACCGTCCTGTCCTTTGAGGATTGAATCTCCTACATCTCCTCTAAATCCGTCGACGACAACATCATGTGGTCTTTCATTGGATGCCGATACGAACCCTGCTCTTTTCATCATAGCGGCAGGATTAGCGACCATTTTCTTTAACTCGATATTCTCTAAACGCAAGTTGTTTAAACCCGCATCCATAGCCTCCATTTTGTTAATCAATGCACTCATCAATCGTTCAGCAACATTCTCTCTCTCGTTACTCAAGCAATCACCTCAAAGTGTCCGGTTATTCATTTGTCGGTTAAGTTTACCAAATCGACTTGTTCGGATTGTTCCGGGCAAGACATTTTCAGTAGTTTGGTGAACTGATTCAATCTCTGTGCTTTTACGGATAGGAACTCCGCCAGCGTAAATGTCATTGACACCATGAGAAACCGCAACTTGAGACTTCGTGATAGCAGTAGACACATCTTCGGAAAGGTATTCTGCAAACTTACGAACCTCGTTGATATGGTCGATTGCTCCGTTGGTATTGTTTTCTTCTAATGCCTTGTAAAATGCATCTACATGTGCACGCATTTTTCTTGCCATAGGGTCAAGTTTCTTCAAGTCCATGCTCATGTCCAATACACCACTTGACTTTAATGTTCCTAAGCCCCTCTTGGGTTCCTTGCGTTTATTACGCCTTGTTGGGCTTGTTGAATACCGCTTTGTTGAGGGCCTCGTTGTTGAACACTTGAAAACGGTGCACCGGCTCCCATACTGCTTCTGTTTTGAGGGCTTGCTGGTCCTCTATTTCTCAATCCCATACCTTCACCACCGGGGTTTGCCATACCTACTTGTCGAGCCATTTGCGCCGCACCTTGTGGGCTTATGTTTCTACTGGGTAATGCACCGGGCGTTCCCATACCTCCGCCCATTTGCATACCGGGCATTCCGCCGCCCGGAGGCATACCGCCCGGAGGTTGTTGAGGTGCTTCTGCTGGGTCGGGTTGTTTGTAGATGAAGCGTATATCTCTATCCGAGTCCTCTACAAGTGTTGGTTTAAAGCCGAGCATCATCATGCGTTGAGCGATATTGACCTCCATCTCATCTCTTCGGAGTCGAGTTACTTCGTCTTCTTCTTCATTTGGATAGAGTGAAAGTTTCCAGTCTTGAACATCAAATGCTTCCATAATTCTTGGGAACAAATGTTCTGTATACACTTTATGTCCAAACTCTACTGCTCGGTTGGTAACAAGTATTTGCATACCTTCGTTGTTCAATCCACCGGACTTACCGGTGTCCATCATAAATACATTTGACACTCCGTAAAAGGCCGCTATGCGTTGTCTCATTTCATCACGAGCGGCAATATACTGCATTTCTTCAAGGCTATCCATCAACTTAACCCAGTTGACTCCGCCTTTACCGCTACCCTCTGTAGCAATTTTAGGAATATAGTGCGGGTCTCGCTCAAGTTTCTCGTCAGTAGCCTTCCAAAACGCCTTCATAGACTCAAGGTTATCGGTGTTAATACTTAGAATACCCCTCGGTATTCTCCGCTTTGAATAAGCAGTATACATGTAGTTATCCATCGCTGTCAAAGTCATAGCCTGTCGCCAAAGCGTAGAGACAGGAGAGCGACCATACAATTTAGAAGGTTGATACTTACTTACATGTATGACTTCACCCTTGAGATAATACTGAGTCTTACCACTACCTGCGGTATTGACATGGTGCACATCCTCCATTTCACGACCGCATGTTGGGCATTCTTTATCTTCGCCCGAAAACGATTTGACTTCTGTTCGATGAACAGGACATACTCGGAAACGACCACCTCTTACTCCACGCTTGTCAGCAATGATTCGCATGAAGATAGGGTCGCCTCTTATGATTTCTTTAATTCTATAAAACTCAATTTCGTTTGTTTCGGGGTCAATGTAATACTCTTTGACAAGCACCATGAAAGCGTCGTCAGTGATGTTGAGGTCATATTCAATCTCTCTCAAGACATCCATAAAGGTCTGTTCCATAGCATTGCGTTGTTCAAGAAGCCACCTTGGATAAACGAGTTCGTTTGGGTCCGGCTCTTGGAGATTCATACTGCCGCAGTCTTTGCATTCTTCAACATCATGTTGAAACTCTGCCTCGCAATCTCCACACTTCTTGTTGAACTTCTTCTCCCAACGGTAACCTCTTCGGAATATCTCTTGTTGAAGAGTGCTAAGCACCGTTCTTAAAATGAGGTTTTCTTGAGCGACTGCATAAAGCGCAGGTATAGTAATACCTTGAACAAGCACTGGCTCTTGTATACCAGTTGTCCATAATGGCATCTGTGGTTCCGGTGTTGTTCTTCTACGGAACGGATTACCTACTGATTCAAGAAACCGTCCTATTCTGCCTTTTTCTGCCATTACAAATCCTCCGCCCAACTTATGACTGTATCTCGGTCGACTCCCCATTCTCGCAGAGAGTCCTTACCTTTGGTTGTTCCGTCACGATTAGAAAACTGAACAAATCGCTTTAATTGTGTTTTTCTCACAGGGTCTTTTTCCTGTATGTAGGACATAACAGCCTTTGCCTGCATGTCTTTCATTCTTAAATGAGGAGTGAGATGAGTGAGTAATTTATTCAAATCATCCTTCGCATAGAAACTGACACGGTGCTGGCTTCGCTGATTATCCGAATACACTTTTTGGTCGAGTTGTAATACACCAGCACCTATGTGCTTATGGAGTTCTTCACAGTGCATGCGTCCTCGGTCACCAGTTGCAATGAATCCTGCTCTTGGCTCTCCTCTTTCGGTAATTGTAATGTAACCATCAGCGTCGAGAAAACCTGCGGCGTATGCCCAGTTGTCTTTGATAATCAAACCATCTCGATTTATACACATGAACTCACCTTTGCGATGACCTTTGATGATGTTAATCTCTTCACCATACATATTAAGTAACTTTGATAGCCTCGTAGCATTGAGTCTTGGCACACCTTTTTCAATAAGGTTACCGGCAACCACTCTTGCAGTCATTGCTCCTTTTTCTTGCATCTCTTCTTTAGCGAGTTTCATCCACTTCTGCTGTTCTTTAGAAAGAGAGTCAAACTGATGAAGGGCCGTTCTCCAAACTTTTCTCGCATCCTGCTTTTGTTTCATAGCACCGACCCAAGCATTCTTTTCTTCTTCACCCCACACATCTTGAAACTCGTCTAATTTTGCTAATGAGTCTTCTGCGTTATCCCAAAGGTTACATGCTCGCAAAAGGCTTGCTTTTCTTGTATTACCAAACAATCGGAGAGAGCGTAAGTCTTTGTTTGACAATCCCATTTTTCTCATAGTGTCTTCATGAGACCCTGCCCAACCAAGACGAGCGAGTGTTGCATCAACCTCCATACTTTTGAGGGCTCTTACACTCTTGATAATTTCATCTATCTCTGTCTTGTCTTCTTTGAAGACTCTCCTTGCTTTTCTTAAACTACGAATAATCTCGTTGGCACTCTTTCCTAAACGGTCTTCAAACCAACCTTCTCCAGTTGGAGAAAAAGGTGCGTATTGCGGTGCGGCTACTGTGTCTTCGGAAAAAATAACTGATTGAGATGCTATAGACTTGGCTATGCGTTCATCAACATGAGGGTGAGTAATGAGATTAGAAGCAATGGCAGTAAGAATATCATGACCCATATCAACAGTGAGATGAGGGTTTCCTACAGAAAGACTCGGCCACATAGTATCTCCAACTTTTGGTGTCATTTAATTATATCGTAAACCAATTAGCACCTGCTACTGAGTTTTGAGGGACATCGCCAAACCAACTATCGACTCCTTCAAGGTAATCGTCAAGTAAAACAATACTACCTTTGAACTCCTTAGTTGCCCAATTAGCCAAAGCAAGACTCATAGCCAAGTCATCATGGCTACCGACAGACTCCAATCGCCCGTTCTTCTGCATACCAAAACGACTTAGTTCAGTCTCAAGTTTCCGTGTGAACTCTTTGCTCTTCTCATCGCCCCAAGGAGTTTTGATTTGACCTTGTTCAAACGCCAAGAGCAAACTCATGAACATAGACTCTTTCTTTTGCCTTGTCGTCATAAAGGTCTTGATGGGTATGTCTTCTCTCATCTCTTTCAACTCAACTTCAAACATACGCTGAAAGTTATTACCTTCAAGTTCGATGAGGTCGGGACGGAAACGACTATTGAGCATAATGACTTCTTTCTTTTGAGCGGAACTGTTGAGTCCTTTTTGATGAACGGAGTGAACGATTTGCTTTTCGTCACTGTCGGGGAGTATGCGCAGTATTGTCATAGCGGTATAGTCAGCATTAGCGTCCGAAGCAATAGCGGGGTCCCAGCCTACAAAGTGTTGGCCGAAAGTTCCGTTAGCCTCTCCGTTTTCATCGAAGTCTTGCTCTGCTTGTCTCAGTAGAACCAGTTCGCTGTCTCTCGCTTTTTCAAGTAGACTCATCGGGAACATACTCGACATGTCGTGAATAGGCTCGCAGAGATACTCTCTTGCAAACTTAATCGCTGGCATAGAGTTCTCACGCTGTTTGAGGGCCTCAAGGTCCCATCGCTGAGGCCAAAGTGCTTCTCCTTTAGTGTCGATAGCCGGATAGGTCTCGACTGTGAATGTGTCTTTGTCTTCTAATTCCGCATACAAGTCGTTGTAACTGAACGGTGTGCCGACCATCATCAATCGACCAGTGTGGTGAAGAACAGGGAGAAGGACAGTATAGAACCAGTCGGCGGCTCGTTGAAGTTCACCTGTGGTTGTCCCCCAAAGAATATCGTCGCATACTACTACATCGGGGTGAAAACCACGAGTAGCACCACCAACGGACTTTGCCATCATACGGGAGCCGTTGGAGAACTCAAAGTATGATTTGGCCCAAGGCTTACCTTGTGGCTTGAGATGTTGGAGAATATCACTTGATTCGATGTTACCTCGGATGAATCGCATGTGTTCAAGCGTCTGCTCAAGCGAGTGGCTGAACACCATGACATGCGTATTCGGATTAAAAGCGGCCAACCAAAGTGCATAGGACATGAAGAACACAGACTTACCGTGGTCTCGACTCGCCTTGACGCAGTAGTATTTGTTACCGTTAAGACCGTTTAGCCAAGACTCGTGATGATGAGAGAACTCAAAGTCCAAAATCTCAGTAAAGAAGTATTTGAAAGACTTCTTACTCATTTTGGTGTCCATATCATGGATGAGTTGATTGACATCGGACATGGGGCATCACTCCCCTTCATCCATATTATATGCATCTCGGAGGGTTGAAGGTCCCTGTTGTCGGTTGCCTTGAGGCGGTCGTTGGTTATCTACAACACGCACTTGTTGACTTGGGTCTTCTTCTTCGTTTTCGTCTTCGTCTATAGCCTGTGAAAGGGAGCCAATTCTTGAGGCGTATTCTCCAGTGTGATTGGTCCCTGTTTGCAAGGCTTCTTTTTCACCTGCGTTTTCAATTTGAGTAATTTCATTATTAGCACCGCCACTTGGAGGAGGCAACTGCATAACACTCATGTTATTCATCTGCGGCCCCTGCGCTAATTGATTGTCTCCGGCATCAATCACAGCAGTCATACCCGAACCTTGAGTAGAAGGGTCTACTCTTACATTCCCTCCTTGCATAGGTTCACGAGCATTAAAAGCACGCATGGCATTGTCAAACTGCTGTGAAGTTATATCACCTGCTACCATACCGTGGTCTCTAAGGTCGCTGTATATGCCATAACCTTCTCTCATTTCTCTGCCGTAACCAGCACCTGCTTCTCGTGCTATTGCGTTTTCTCGTGCTCGGTCTATTTTCGCCTGCTGAGCCGCTTGTTGCTCTCTATTCTGCACTCCAGTTAAGTAACTACGCCGCTGAGCGGCAAGGTTTTTGTTTGAGCCGCTGGCACCAAACTCCTTTACATGTTCTGCGGCAAGTTGAGCATTCTCTTGCTTTTCCTTTTCCTTTAAGTCAGCGAGTGCTTGTCCTCTTCGCCCTACAAGCCTTCGACCAAGACCACCACCAAGAGCGGCTCCTTGCGCTCCACCGCTTATCATAGATTGAGCAAGACTGCCGAGACTACGGTGTTGACCTGCAAGTGCACCTGCTACGCCGACAAGTCCACCAACCTTGCCGCCAATGGCTTCTCGCCAAGTTCTTCCTCCACGACCGCCACCACCGCCGCCGCCAACCATCATAATAGGAGGGCCACCGCTCAGTGTGTTGTAGTTTGGCTTGACAGCCTTAACGACCAATACTTTATCCATCAGTATTCACCTCTTAAGAAGCCATCAAAGTAACCCATTTTCTTTCTAATCATATCAATACCGCTGGCGACATCATGACTGGTGCGAATAGGTTGTTGCATAAGTTCTTGAGGGTTTTGCGGATTAAAGAAAGTCTGCCCTTGTTCTATACCTCTACCCTGTTGAAAAGCAGTAGCCGCTGGACCGGCCTGTCGGATATTCGGTGCTCCGGACGGCATCACTCTTGTCAATTGCGGCCCTGCTTGAGGTGCGGCCATAGGAGGTGCGGCCATAGGTGGTTCTTCTTGTCGAGGAGGTATAGTCGAAGGAGCGGTGCCCATCTCTTCTCTTGGCTCTCCAATCATGTTATGCACTGGAGCCACATGACCCGGTGATACATACCTGTGTTTCCAGTGTTCCGGAACATTACTATGGTGGTCTTGAAAGTTCGGACTTGAAGTTTTCAAGTGTTGGGTCTCTCTATCCGTAGGTATGTCACCTAAAGAGAACTTTTCATGACCTGTCTTTCCAAGCAGTAAATCAAGAACACCTTCGGTTAATTCTCTCATACCTTCTTTTGGTTTAGAGAATGCCGTTCCTGTATTAACTTTGGAGTTGCGCATAGTTTGCACTACTTCGTTGACAGCATCGTCTTGAGACATACCTTCTTGTATTTTGATACCTGCTGCAAGACTCATACGAGCCGCTATTCTTTGAGATGCTTGAAAAGCCCTATTGTAAAAATCAGTATCTTGATGCGGAGTTGCTTTTGTAGCGTGACTTAAGTGCATATTGTAATCTTCGTGCCTATGACTGGCACCCATTTCATTAAACAATGCGCCAACTAAACTCTTTACAGCACCTTTACTGTGCACTGAATCGGAGTCGAGGTTTGCCACTTCTTGATACATTAACCTCATCGCTCGTGTAGTTGATAACTCATGCAAAACTTCATCGCTTAACCCATGGTCTACTCCGGAAAGCAATTGTTTGAGTTTCTCTCCAGTCAGCCCCCCTGCCGAAGTTTTTCTATCGGCAGGGTGAAAGAAAGAATCGGGTAGCAAATAAGGTATTTGGTGAGGGTGGATTTCGGGGTGCATGCGTTGTTCTGCCATGCTTTGTTGTTCTTCACTTGTAAGGTGAAAGTTGGGCATTTGCCCAGTCTGTAGAAACTTATTCCAATCAGTCTTGTTTACTGAATTAACATAACCGCCTGTAAAATCACCCGGTAAAATAGCAGGGTGCTTGATAAAATTAAACGAATTGACATAATCCGGAGGTGCGCCCATTTCGATTAACTCTTGCCCAAGTTCCTTGTTCATGTGAATAAATCCGGAGTCAATCCATTGACCGGTTGAGCCACCCGGTAAATTACCTTGGTTGTATGCATAAGTAATCAATGGAGTTGGACCGCCCTCGTGATTTGGCACACTTGCTCTTACTTGTCTGTTTTGAGTAGGGATTCCGTTTTTGTAATGAGGACCGACGAAAACCTTTCTCCATTGGTTACTGTCAAAGTTGGGGAGGTGGTGGTTACTGTCGTCAGCGTGTTGTTCATTGTAACGCTCAATTGCCCTTTGAATAGTGTCACCTGCCATTTTAGGGTCCATGTTGAGTTTTGTCACTAATTCATTATGAACAAAGTCAATTGGGTGAAAACCTCCTTCTAATAATTCTCCATCGGGGCCGTGATTCAAAGGTTGGTGGTCGGGAACTTCGGGGTCGGGATGTAGTCCAGCGTCAGTTGGTGCCCAAGAATGCGGAACATCTGTTCCTTTAACATACAGCCCTGCGCTTTTCAGTAATGGCGAGCGCAATGCTTTGAAAAAATGATTCGTTCCAAAGAAAGGCATTTGCTTTCTAAGGTAACTTGTAGCAGGGAGATGGACCTTGAACATTAAGCCACTCTCCCGCTACCGGGTGCGGCAAATAAAGTAGAAGGTGCGCCCCAAGACTCCGGTATATTGGCTAAGTCTTCTGTAGCACCTGTCGGTCGAGTGGTTTTGTTTTGAGCCTCCATGTGCCCTGCCTTACCTTTTTCACCGGGACCGCTGGAGACTGCCGCTTTCTTACTTCGGTCTCTTCGCTCTAATGCGTCTTTGAGTTGCTCTACAAGTCTACGCATCTGTGTGAACTGCATGTAACTCTGTTTCTTTTGAATCTCTTCGATGTCTTGTTTTATCAATGCAAGTTCTTCGGACTTACCGAAAGACTGACCCTTCACCGAAGGAGTGCGAGGCTCTCTTATTTTCAATCCTTGAGATGATGCTATTGATGGGCTCTTAGGGTTGTAGTCACTTTCTGCACCCACACCGTGTCCAGCAGGCATGTTGGGCACATTACCCATGAGTTTTCTTCGTGACTGAGTAGCCTGTTGCTGTCCATAGGCTCTTGGGAACAATCGAAGAGGTTGCTTTGTCGATATACCCAAGTGAGTTCTGTGAACGCTAAGAGGTGCTTGGTCTATGCCTGTCTTCTTTGAAGGTGATATGTTACGAGAAGTTCGCTTTGCTCTGCGAGTATTGGCTGTTTCTATTTGAGAGCCGCCCGGTTGGATTTCAAATTGCCTTTGTTTCCAAGCCTTTGGCTTCGCACTACCCATATCATCGAGTTTAGACTTCATCAAACTCGACCAAGCGTCGTTCATTGGCTCACCAGTAGTAAGCATACCGCCGGGTGCTGGCATTGTTCCTGTGGCATTACCAATGCTGAGATTACCAACATCGGGCATACCGGTCTGTGCGCCAAACTGTTGACCTTCGTTGAACTGGTCGTCCATCATGGGCGGTTCTTCTTCTTCTTCTTCGCCCATCATAGGAGGCATAGGAGGCTCCGGCTTAGGTATAGAGAATTGTAAATGAGGTAGGTCTTCTGTAATAGAAGGCTTGTCATTCTCTGCTTGCTTCTTGTCACGAGCGAGTTCCATCTCTTCGGGGTCGCCATAACCATACTTGTAGTCCTCATCCTTAGAGTAACCAAGGTTTGATTCGCTACGAGGCGAATACATACGGGTGTCGGAACCTGTGCTTGGCATTCATCTCACCTCATATAATATCGAGAATCTCTTCGTCTACCGTTCCGTCGCCATTGGCAAGAAGGCTGGCTTTCACTCGCTTCCAAACATCGGGACTCTCTTTCCCTAATTCAAGTTTGAGGACATTGATGGTGTTATTTGCCACATTATGAGTTGGTTCGGCCCACTTCTCTTGATATTGAGATAAGTCTTTGAGTGTCTCTCTTACTTCTTTATGCAGTCTTACCATGTCACCAACGACTCCATCGTCGTGTATGTTGGTCTCGGCCATGAATTGAGCGAGTTTTCCGTTCAAACCTTCTACATTACTTCTTAAAATGTCTACTTCTTTACCAACTTCTACGGCTACAATAGCCGCTGAACTCTTCTTAACAAGTGGTTGAAAGTGCTGTTTCATGTGTCTATAGACCGAATCCTCGCTACAATCGAGTTCTTCTGCAATATCATCACTGGTTCGCTCACCTTCAAAGTAAGCAACCTCCAAAGCCTTGCGATTATCGCTCGTGCAAACCACACAGGAATGATTTGCCGTAGTGTGATAATCGCCAGTGTGGTTCTTCATATGACGCTCAGCAGTGTTTGTTCGCCAGCCCATGTCTTTATCGACTATTTGAGGGTTGGCGATGCCGTCAATTATGCTTTGTTCAAGGCTATCTCGGTCACCATGTTGGCAGAAAGCGCAACTCCGCTTTGTCTGTCGAGCCCCTGCCATACATAACCGCAGGCGATGGGTATGAATAACCTTTTTGAATAGAACATACAGCCGAAGTCCGTGAAACTACCAAGGATTCAGCCTAAAATCATGGGCGTGCCAGTGTCTATAGACACTGCAAAAGGACTTACCAAAGCCAGCCGAGACCTTTTATTGAGGAGATTTGTCCCCGATGAGGTCGAAAAAGCAAGAATAAAGACATGCAGAGCCTGTCCAAGTTGGGATAAGCAAGCAAACAGGTGCACAGAATGCGGTTGTCAAATGAAAGTCAAGGCTAAATTGACCTCAAGCGAATGCCCATTGCGTAAATGGGGTAGATATGTGCCAACTTTAAATGTCGGAAATACGGGAATAGATACCGGTAAGCATGAAAAAAGCACCGAATAGACCAATAACAAGGTAAGCCATGCTATTACTGTCCATTTTACTACTCGATGTAATCAATAAAGTGCTCAATGTAACGATAATTGTAAGCAATTGCACCATAATCATGTCAATAATAACGCTTTTTCTTGGTGCAAATATCTCCATTGCAGTGTTTGAAAGGCCGTTAAAGGGGTCATAATTACGCATAATATCACCGTGTCCCCATCATTCTACCCATAAAGTTGCCAGCGGCACCGCCTGCCTTGTCCATGAACCCTTCATTCGCCAACGCCGCACCGAGTGCACCGCCCATCATGGACTGTTGAGCGAATGCGGCAATTTGCTGTTGTTGCATTTCGGCATTTTGTATGTTTTGCTGACTTGACATTTGCAGGGAATTGAACTGACCTGTGACATTTTCCGCACTCATGGTCTGTAAATTAGTAGGTAAAGAGGTTATGTCCATTTTCATTTTACCTTCTTTGTCATCAATGATGAACTCAGCGTTCTTGAGTATTTCAAGTATAGAAAAACTCACGAGGTCGTTAAGCATCTGTAACATAGTAGCCATCTGTGCGCCTATGACAAATCTATCAATTGGAGCGAGGGTTCGCATCATGGCAAGTTGTATCTCCATTTCGCTTGGAGGTGCCACTGATTGTTGCATCATACCGGGTTGCATACCCATACCGCCCATCATACTACCCATAAACTGGTTTTGCTGAGCCTGTTGCATCATTGGACTTGCAGAGTTTGCAAAAGGATTTACATTCGTACCCATTTGACCGTTACCTGCTTGCGCTCCTAAGTTTAATGCTCCGTTCTGCTGTGAATTACCAAATAACATACCTATTCCTCACTGTGTAAAAGCCCCTTGCTCTGTTTGGGGCAGTCCTTCTTGATTGATAACACCATTGGTGTTTACTTGAGGGAGAGCATTCATTGCTTGTCCGACACTGGGGTGTGGATTTTGCATAATCCCTAACTGTGTAATGGCATCCGAAAGAGTAGGGCTCATATTACCCATCTCTTTTTGAAACAAGCGAAGGTCAAAAACAATCATAGTTACATCGTTGATGCCTGTTTCGGGATTTTTGTAGTGTAGTAGGTTGATACCGGGGTATGACTTAGAGTCCTTTTCAAGTTGCATGAAGAAAGGCTCATACTTTTTGAGTAATTCGGGAGTGTTATCCTTTTTCTTGACGATAGAGATAGGCACTGCCACGGTTGATACTCCTTTTTTCATCATCTCTTTGAGACCTGTCTTGGTCTTATGGTGGTCTTTGTCAGCCTCTGTCTCCCATTTACAAAGTAAATGATAGAGATGAAGGTGTTCCGGACAGTAGGTTCCCTTCATTTTACGGCCATTTGTTACTTGTTCTCTTGCTACAAACGGTTCGGGAGTCTGTGTGACTGGATTCCTCCAATACAAATCCCATAGACTCTTACCTGTTTCTTCGTCTGTTATTTTAGCATAGAGATTGTCATACATAATGAGTTGCTCACAGTCACATCCGTCGACCACGCATAGATGGCTTTGGCGATTGTAACGGTATTTTCTGCCCCATATCCAACGAAGAGGATTATACCAAGCCCTTTTCGTGGGCGTAAGTAACTTTCTTGCAGTGCGAATGTCTTGCTTTCTTGCCTTTCTTGCATCGGTATGACGACTTGGATAAAAATTAACTTTAGGCACTTCTATATTTTGCTTTGATAACTCTTGCATACCCTGTTGCGCCGCTTGCATTTCAAGCAACTGTTCATGACTTGCGTTTCCTTGTTGCCCTAAAGCAATTAAATGTGCTTGGCTCATGTTTGCTAAGTTCGCATCGCTCTGCGGTATTCTGTTTTGTCCTCCAATTCTCATCATAATATCACTTCAAGTCAATAAATCCAACATTGTATTTTCTACATTCCAACCGATTTTAGTCGCCATCATTCCCCTCTTCGTAGGAATACCCGCTTTTTGCAAACGGATAAGGTCTTCTCTAAACGGGTCGAACACTTTATGCTCTCCGAGTCTCTGTTGTTGCCAAAGAACATTTGCTTGTTCGTCCCACCATTCATCTGCTTTATTGGCAACCAACATAATAATTTTCGGAGCATATTTTTTACCTCTTATTCTACTTCTTAGTGTTCTATAGCGGTATTGCCTGTGTAAGACAGCATCAACAAGGTATTTGAATCCACCAACCGCTTGGACGGCTGGGTCTCCCCCAATTGAAGACCTATGGTCAAAAAGGAAAATTACCGATTCAACTTGCCGATTTACCATATCATCGACCCATAAGTTCCAAAAACGCTCTTCTCCGGCAATGTCCGAAGAAAATACTACCCTTGTATCTCCTTTCCAAGCAACTCTTTTTCTTGTAGGTCGAGGTAAAAGAAAACGATTGATACCGGGCACTTTGAAATGCTTGGTTCTTTCGCTCAAATGTATATCCTCCATTTCACCGGGCGTAGTAAGGTATCGGTCAAGTGTTGTTTTACCAACCATTGTTGGCCCATAAACACCGACACGGCGAGGTTTCCAATAATGGTAGAGTTCCTTGGCAAAAACAACTCCGCCAACAAGTGCACTCCCTCCCATCATTGACACTTTATCACCTCAAAATATACCGTCAGCCCAAGACTGTAGTGTTTCTTTTAACCAGTTACCTGTAGATTCCCATAGGTTCCAATCAGTGTAGTATTCAAAAGCACTGACAACGAAAGCAGTTACTGTTGAGAACAATACGACCTTTAACCAACCCCATCCACGCTCATATGCTACATCGACTGTATTAGCGATGTGCATGCTCCTTAGTGTCTCCTCTACAGCATCGTCGCTGGGGGTCTTAAAAATACGACCCATATGGCCTCACTCCTTTTTCTTAAACTTTCCATCACTACTGCGGACTCTCTTTTGTTCTTCGCCACCAAATGTAGGGCTAAGGCTCAAAGGGTCTTTGTTAGCGACAGGTGCTGGAGTGAACTCTTCGGTTCCAAGTCCTTTACCAAGCATACGCTCTTCTATCCAAGGAGGTGTTTTACCGGGATTATGCTCCATCCAATTGAGTTCTGCTTCAAGTTGGGCTTCTTGCATGCGTAGTTCCATGTCTTGACGGCGGCGGTCAAAGGTATTCTCCATTGAACGGTAGCGGGTTTTACGCTCTCTTTCTTGAGAAGCCATCCTTGCTCGCTCATCCATTCCTTGTTGAAAGAACATTTTGAATAAGTAATACGCAACACCTTGCACAGCGAATGCCGCCATAGCATAGGTTACTCCGTTTACTGTAGGTGTGTCTAATTGTAGCCAATAATCAGCATCGAATACGGCTACTGCGATACCAATAGAGACTGCCTGTGTAAGGATAAGTCCCATCAATCTAATTTCTGCTTGGTCTGCCTCTCGACTGGGCTCTCTCATGCCTTGCATGATGTTGCCGAATACCCCTGTGGATATAAACAATGCGGATTAAGTGTCACTAAAGTGGGCAGGAGGCGAGAGAGAGTTGCCTCCCGACCCATTAGGGCCTACTGAGTCCTCATTCTTCTTTCTTTTCCGAGTCAAGTTTTTCTCGCTTACCGTCTTTTGAAGGTCCGGGGCCAGCCTTTGAACCGATAACGATAACCATACCATGAGCAGGTTTCTTGCTATCCTTAGCCTTATTCATTCCACCGCAGTGCATCTTGCCGAGACAATCTTCTTTGTCACATGCAGAGCACTTTGCCTTATACATCAAGTCAGTTACTTCTTTCTTAATCTCGTTTCCTTTATTATTTACAAACATATTTTCACCTTTTTGTTTCATACCCAAACCGCCAAACTCTTTTTGGTTTTCAAAAGCAACTGCATTTGAATTGCCACTAAAAGCATTAGGGTCGAAGATTTGATTACCAGCCATGGCATTGCCTTGAACATTTGAAATATCACTTACACCGCCTCCAGCACCGCCGAAGCCTGTGCCGAAACCAGTTGTCCCACCGGACATTTGATTTGGGTCGTTGGGTCCACCGGACCCGTTGGGATTAGTAAGTCTGTCGTAGATTTCATTAGCACTGAAACCAGCACCGAATAGACCAGCACCTAATAGACCAGCACCCATATATTTACCAGTTCTACCCAAGTCGATTGCGTTGTCCACTCGCTGTGCGCCTCTCTGTGCACTTGATAAAGCGGCTTGTCGACCTGCACCTCTTCGCCCTGCTTGCGTTGCGGCTTCTCTACCCATACGAGCAGTGTAGGTAGTTGGGTCAAATCCCGGCCCAAGGTAAGGCTGTGCTCCAATGTTCTGTGTCAATTCTCTACTGGTTTGCTGACGAGCGGCGTGACTTGCCGCTCCTTGCCTTGCGGCTCTACTTGCACCAAATCTCTTAGCACCGGCACCAGCAATTTTACCGGCACCTTTAGCACCCAACTTACCCAATGCCCCTGCACCAAGACCTTGAGTGAACCCAGTTCCGAACTCAGCAAGGTTACTACCAAGAGAATCGTCACCTTCTTTCCCTACTACTCCAAGAACAGGGTCAGTGATTCGGTTGTCTCTTACATTCCTGTAACCTTGATATGCACCATAACCGGCCATAGCGAGAGGAACAAGAAGAGGTAAAGCCTTGTCTACCTTGTCAGTCAACAAAGACCAAGCCGCATCATTCGCAAAAGAAGACACCGGCATCACTCACGCTATTACGCTGGTTTTCATAAGCCTGTTGGATAAACTGATAGTTCTC
>Ga0209337_1001339_pt1 | contig 18791 bp, 25 predicted proteins | sample LinPmetageLP53_FD_184044 | JGI IMG/M metagenome (GOLD analysis project Ga0209337, IMG submission 184044) | Marine viral communities from the Pacific Ocean - LP-53 (SPAdes) (version 2) | ecosystem: Environmental > Aquatic > Marine > Oceanic | place: Pacific Ocean | collected 2010-02-08 | reverse complement strand
CAACCGCTGCTGATGCTGGTGTAATAGTACCACTAACAGTACCAGTAGAATTTACAACAACAGGAGAACCATCTGTTATTGCACCACTAGCAATAGCTCGTACTTCAGCATCTAAAGCTATGTCACCTATAAGTCTCATTAAGCGTCATCTATCTCTTCATAAGATAATACAGCACTAAGATCTCCAGCGGCACTTGCTTGTATTTTAAGTACATCGCTTTCATTAAGATACAGTCCCATATTTTTATCTAGTGCAACTAGTGTTGCGTCTGCTGCAACAGCTACTGTTTTAAGTAGATAGTGATCAGCACTACTTCTAGATATCCAAACAGATATTGTTGCACTATTCGTTCCATCAATATTTGCTATTACTAACGAGTTTATCTTACACAGTTTATCACTAGCACAAGTTAAAAGAGTCACCGCAGAGGCAGCTACATCTGCGTCTAAAACTGTTTTCGCAAGAATAGATGTTACTGCTACTACATTAGGATTTGCCATTGTTTATCTCCTTTTAGCCAAATACCATTGCCATAGCGATAGCCTTGCCTGTTGATGCTTTTGTGTTAAGTTGGGTTTGAATTGCAGATGTCACATCAGCGACATGTTCAAGTTCAGCGGCAGTAGTTGAGAGACTGGCAAGTTTATTAATTTCAGCCGCAGAAGCACTGATAGAAGTTCCTGCTATTTGTAAGGTTGTCGCGTTTACTTCGCCACTCGATCCGTAAATTACAGCTTTACTGTTAGCAATTGTTGCTGCACTTGAACCACTTACTAGATTAAGTTCAGCACCAGTCGAACTAACAGCAGTGCCACCGTAATTTAAATTAGAAGCGGCGATGTTTACTTCACCAGTACCCTTTGGCGTAATGTCTATATCTACGTTTGAGTCACTGCCGAATGCTCCTAGTACAATGGCATCCCCAGTTGCGCTGTTTGTGACCTCAAGAGCGTTTACGGCAGAAGCTGTTGTTTGGAACACAACCTGCTCATTACCATTTGCATCAGCGACGAAACCAGCATCAGCAAACTTTGGTGCAGTTAATGTTTTGTTAGACAGTGTCTGCGTAGCGGTGTCGCCAACCAAGTTGGAACTTGTTGATGGAAGCACCAATGTCACATTTCCAGAAAATGCTGAATGAGCAGGACTCACCACGGCTGCATAGTGAGCATTTGAACTCTCACAGTAAAATCTAACGGCAGATACAGAACCGCCATTCTTTAAATCTATCAGACCACTTTCTATGCCTACGTTGCCATCGAGAACAACCTGACCGGAGCCTTTCGGTGTCAACTTCAAACCAATGTTTGTGTCACCACCTGTTGCAGATATTTCTACAGGATTACCAGTTGCGGCATTCGTTACATCAATCTGGTTTACTGCGCTTGCTGTTTTTTGAAAAATGATGAGTTCATTGCCGCTGTCATCGTTTATGCCATGAGCATCGTCAAACTGTATATTGAAACTATTGGTGTCGAGATCACCGCCCAACTGTGGAGAATCATCCTCAGATATTTCCGATATGGCTGAAGAAGTTGCAAGACCTGCGACCAATACACTTCTCTGTATCTTTTTAAGACCGCCACCAGAAGTGTCTATTGCTAGAAGAAGATCGTCAGACGCAACAGTTGATATTGCGGAAAGCGATCCGACTGCAACTGACTCAAAGTTTGTGCCATCAGCTACAAGGATGTTGTGCTGGGTACTGTTACTTAACTGCAAATCGGAAGTCGCAAAGGCACTACTGTCTAACGCTGCCGTCTGCCATGCTGAACCCGAATATACTTTAAGCACCCCGCTGCTCGTATTAAAATAAAGATCTCCTGCAACCAAGCTCGAACTGTTAGACCTAGCTGACGGATCTGAACTAGCCGCGCCGTGGTACACTAAAGAGAATGCTGTAACCGCCGAAACATTAGTTGCGGTAGTTGATACCGCCGAAGCTATTCCAGCAACACTTGTAACATTTGACGCAATTCCAGCAACAGTCGTAACATTTGACGCAACTCCAGCAACCGTAGTTACATTTGATGCAATCCCGGCTACCGTTGTTACATTAGATGCGATGTTTTCAACAGCTGTAACATCAGAAGCAATTGCATTTACGCCCGAAACATCCGTACTAATTCCAGCCACCGTTGTAACATTACTGGAAATTCCAGCAACAGTATTTATGTTTGATGAATTACCAGCAACGGCATTTATATTTGATGAATTACCAGAGACATTTGTAATATTTGTTTTTAAAGGATCGGTATTAACTGCGCTTACGTGTGACGCAATTGTATTAACACCGCTAACTGCGCTTGATATACCAGCGACGGTTGTGACATTAGAGCTTATTCCAGCAACAGTGGTTACGTTAGATGAAACACCAGCCACAGTATTTATATTTGATGAGTTCCCGGCAACTGAATCAATATTTGTTTTGTTATTTGCCACAGCGTTAATATTCGTGGAATTATTTGCTACGGCTGTGACATTTCCGTTTATGCCACTTACAGTTGTGATATTAGTCGCGTTTGCGTGGACACCATTAATAGCAGCAATATTTGCCGCCAGTGTTGCCAGAGTCCCTGTGTTAACGGCGCTAACAATATTTGCTAAAGAAGCACCAAGCAGTGTTGTTATGACGTTACTGCCATCAACATATATAATGTCCTTACCAACCGGGATCTCAACACTATCCCCAGAACTGGTCTTAACGTAGACAGTAAACTCACCGCCTGTAGTATTATGTATGAAGTAAAGCTTCTCCACATTCGGTAACACAACGTAACTAATTCCCGTCAGTGTGCCCGTTAACTTCAGGGTCATATGACGTGCTTCGTCACTGACAAAGTTTGTTGTTGTCAGCGTCGTCGTTCCTGATCCTGATATGTCTTTTGTTAAAACACCTGATATAGCTTCTTCTACCAACGCAAAGTTAACGTCAGTCAAAGTTCCCCAAGTGCCATCGTTACCACCTGATTCCTGATCTCTAAATCTTAATGCTGTGGTTGCTGAATCTGCCATGTATTACACCGCCGGAACATTATAGTTTGTGACTTGCTGTCTTGCATAGCGCTTGTTTACGCCAGCCAATGCACGCTCGTAAAACTGTGTGTACATCGCAGCCGCTTCTGGAAATTTTATGTAGGCGGATGCATGACTAAGACAGCAGTATAATAAAAGTTGGTATGCGTTATCAGTTAAAAAGTTAGTAGTATTAGACGCAGACAGCCTAGACAGCCGCTGAGTAAATCCAATCTCATAAGCGTGTGCCGCAGATGGACTTGGCGCAACTAAAAATTCTGTTGCGTTTAACTCTCCAAAATACTTTGGGGTGCCCGTATCACTGGTACTTGGGTAAAACTCTTTTAGAAAGGTTACTTCCCTACGCTCCAACTGAATGTAACTTGATCCACTTGTAATTTGAAAATATCTGATGCCACGTTCGTTTGTTGGTTTAATAATTGTATCGTCGCCTATAGTCATTTCCCCAGTGGTAGAGGAAAAGAAAGCGTCTTCTGTTACATCATCAGCTATTTGATCTTCAGCGTTCTGAACAATTTGATTTAGCTGTCCGGCAAGCTCTGTAGTGTTATTATCGAGCCAGTCCTGTATGTCTGTTTTTAGTGTTAAAAATGTCGCCATTAGACTGGATCACTTCCCTGCCCTGATGTTGACGGGAACTCAACTGACAAACTGGTAACAGTACCTATACTAAAACCATCTGTTGGTCTTGGGCTTTTAAGGGATAAGTTCTCCCTGATAAACCTTTTAGGTGTTAGCTGTGGATGCTTGGCCTCATAAGCCCGTGGACTTACACGCAAGCCATTCCACTGGGTTTTGAGTTTGCGATACGGAACCCTCTCCCCTGTGATGTCACAATACCCGAAACTATTTTTACCCGATCCGTGCCGCAAAACCTGTACCCGCTATGTTTGGTGTCAAAAACAATGACGTGCGTTCTTCATCCTCTTGGATAGCCCGAAGAACATCTTCGTCGTAGCGCCGTTTAAACAGCGTTGTGCGAGCGGGATCCATCTTCGGCAATTTCTCCGAGAGAAGAAACGACAAGCCCGTTATGACAGCAGGTAAAAACTTAACAGGAACATCAAGTGTGTTCGTGTAATCACCAACGTCTTGAATTCGAGTATACTCAAAATAGTTGATCGTGTACACCTGTTCGGGTGTTGGAAACAAAAACAACTTAGGCGCATCTCTTTCCCTGTCGAGATAAAAATGGCTAGGTCTGGCTTCGTTAGATTTATTTGGCATTGCCGCATACTCAGATTGCGTGTAACGCGCAACAGATATTTCTGATCCTGTTGTTCCACTTGATAAAACATAGACATCATAGACATCTAGAACATCACTATCCAGTGTATAGGATGTCTGAGATGCAACAGTAGACAGCGTCTGTTGAGCTTGTTTAAACAGATGCACATCCCTATTCCCAAGATCCTGCAAAAGAAGGTTCAAGGAGCGTCGAGCGCTACGGAGTTGATGTCCTGTTGGACTATTAACCTCGCAACGCTCATAAGCCTCTATAATGATCTCGTCTACCGTCATGTTGAATGCAGTAGTTCCCGAAACCGCCATAGCCTTAACCCTTCTGAAGCTCTAGGATTATCGTGTAGGTATCTAAGTTTGTGTGTCCTCTGGTAGTGAATAAAACATCCCCGGTTTTACCACCGCCGGAAGTATTTGGTATTCCACCAAAGCTACTGAAATCCAGAAACCCAGCACCGTCAGATGTTAAACTAAGCGCATGAATATTTGTTGAGGCATCCCAGAGAAGATCAACATCCATCCCCGATACAGTCCACCAACACTTCATTATCTTTAAGTTGGTCGAGGTGTTACCGTTCGCCATCGCCTCTAGGGCTGAAGCGTCTACCTTTACAACGGCAGACTCCCCAGACCCATCGGACACATTAGTGAAACGCATAACAGCCAGCCTCTGACCATCTTGGATAGTTGTTGAGGCGACTAGATCTGCCATGAATTAAGCCCTACTCGTTTTCGTTTTCTTTTTCATCATAGCCATCATCTTCTTTTTTTGTTCAGGGGTCATTGCTTTAGGTCGCCCCCTCGTTTTCCCATAAGTTCCTTTTCCACCCGGCATATTCAGTCTCCTTTTTAAGCGTCAGCTGAAGCGGTTTTATTGGTATTGAGGCCAACTTCACCGTCAGCGTTAGCAATAGCAATTGGTTGAAAGAATTGCATATCAGCACCAGCAAATGCCTCTGTGATATTGGCAGCGTCGTCAGCCACACGGGCATAAATATTTGGGCCAACATTCCCGGTTGTGGTTGCTACAGCAGTAAAGATTATATCATCAGCATTGCGAGTTCTTGCATACGAACCGTTTGCACCACCATTAACGGTAAGGTTTACAGCCGCCGTCGTTACGTTCTCAATGCAAGCGGTTCCGAAGTTGCCATCGATCCAAAAGTTTCGGATCATAGCATTATCACCACCAATTAACTGTAACGCAGACTCAGCACCAGCTGCAGCAGCACCACGATGGGTCCAGCCGTCAATCAACATTCTATCTGCGTTAGCATCCGCAACAATGCAGTCAGTCATCTGACCCGTCACATCGCGTGTCTCACAGTTGATCATAGAAAAGTCAGCTGCATTGACATCGATTATACCAGTTGTGGCATCGATACCGCCTGTGAATAAGAAATTAGAAATGGTGATGTTTGCCGCATCAACATCCATATCCGCACCGACAGCCGTTGTGAAATTGACTGTAGGTCTATTTGAACCGTTGCCTAAACCTATAATAGTGATGCCAGCCACGTCTAGAGCTAAACCCGCTGCAGCAGTGACCGTTTCAGTGTGTCCAGCCTTCACCATTATTATATCGGCGTTGTTCGCTTTTGTGCGACCGACCGCGTAGTCCAGAGTTGAAAAGGGTCGGTTATGAGTACCATCATTGGAATTGGATCCTGCACCAGAATCAACCCAGTAGATGTCTCCACCATAACCATTAAGAATTGGCATACCTCTTATAGCTACACCAGAAGCGAACCCGTTAGGGTAATTAGATATTGGCATAATATTGCAACCTTTCTGCAATTAGGCGGGGTCTCCCCCAAACTCATTATTGAGCCGCTGAAAAGAAAGGTGGGGGAAAACCCCCACCCATTTAATTAGGCACCGCTTGATGCGTAGACACCGCGAGGATCAGACCAACCAAAGCTGTAACGCTCTCTTGATTTGAATTTCATGGTATCGGACTCGAAGTCACCTTCATTCGAAGTAGTAACACCAAGACGCTCAAAGTATTTCAGAGAGTCTGGGCAGTTATTTAGAATGAAGAATGCATCTGTATCAGACAGGAATGCATTGACCTCAACACCTTCGCTGAACATACCCATAGAGTTCAGTGCGTTCAGATCGTTATCTGAAGTAGCAGGTCTTAACTGAGACTTCAGGATACGTTCTGCAACAAACTGTTGCTCGAAAGGTATTAACAACATTCGAGGTGTAATCGCGATTGGTAGACCACGATCATCGACGAAGTTGTTGACAGCAATAACAGCATTCTCAAGTGCAGTTTCCGACAAGTCTACTTGCGTAGAAAATGTATTGGAAAACGTACCGCCAGAAACAAGAGGGTGTGCAGTGTTAGCCAAGCTGACACCATCACCGCCTTTATAGCTGGATGAAAACGCATTGTTAAAGATGTTAGCGGCAGTCACCTGCTTGGTGTGTGCCATTGATCGAGCAAGTGCTTTCGTATAACGAGTTGAAAGTTGCTCATAGAGGTTATCCTCCATCGCTTCACTCGATACACTAAAGCCCAAGGCCACTGTAGAATGGGAGTAACGTGCAGTCCATGCTTCTTGTGCTGTATCGAATGTTACCGATGCACCCTCAGCTTTTGTTGGAGCCGCCCCAAAACCAGACAGTAGAACCTCTTCTTCAAACGCTCTGTCTGAAGAAACTTTCTCAAATAAACGCTCATGTTGGTTGTCGTACCTATCGTACTCCATTCCGAATAAAGCGTGTAGACCGGGCACCAAACTTTTGGCGTGGTCTGACCTTACTATTGCAGCCATTTAATCAGACCTCCCTATATGCCAGCTGTGAACTGACCAAAGAACGATTCGTTCAATGTCACTTCCATCTGGACTTGGCTTCCAGCAGCGGAGCCATAATCGTTATCGGGGAGTGCAAGTTTTCTAACAACTTTCCACCCAGCTTGTGCTGCAGAACAACCACTTGTATCCAGCATGTAGCCAGATAAACCTGTTGCTGTGCTTCCAGAACCAGCAACGTGATCGCCAGATGTACCGAGATCTGCTGCCGTTAAGAAATCACTTACTGCATCGTCGTGAACTTTATATGTGACCATTGGATCATCAATAACCAACGCAACAACATCCGTTGCACCAGAAACCGCACCGGGCCAATACTTGGAGAACACAACTTCACCATCTGATTTGACGTAAGATACGCCTTGAAATACGCCGAGTATGACGTTACCTGCTGCCGCGACTTCTAAAGTCCCAGCTGCCACTATCTTGACGGGATCACCCGAAAAGATTTCGGTGCTATAGTCTATCGCAATAGTGTACTCAGAAGTTCTGATTTCACCACCCGATAGATGACGCAGCGGTTGAAAACCGTAAGCTGCCATTTTATCGCCTCCTTAAATTAAAAGAATAAGCGGCAATCTTTAAGCTCAGTCGTCGAACTGAACCCCTCGACCACCACCCGTCGAAACACGTGATCTTCGGTCAATGCTAATCGGCATAGTGGGATGCTGTTCTTTAAATAAACTGTTGTCTACGGCTGTTAATAAACGATCTGTTTTACCGTCTATATAGTCCCGTTTTGCAGAAATCTGCTCTACAGTATTCTTCATTAGAATCAAATCACCCTGACCTACAACGCCAGCAAATCGACCTTCTTGGTGAACCGATCCGATAAACTCTGGATGCTCTTCAAGTTTGACAGGCTCCCATCCTTCACGCCGACGAACAGACAAGTTCTTGTCATCATCAGCCCCAAGAATTGAAATCCTGACCCACCTGTAAACCAATCCGGGTTTAGCATTCGGTGCATCAAGTTGACTTGGCGGGACATAAACTGCCCGTTGGGTATTTGCGCGATTTTTTATTTCGCGATCAGCGTGTTTAACGGTTGCATTCATTTAACCTACTCCACGTAACGAGCGTAGTCTTTTGGAGAAACGCCCAATCTTTTACATACATCAAGCTGTGCTTGGGTGAGTTTGATCGTGCGTTTGTTGGAGCCTCTCGTCACTCCAGCAACTGGCGAAGTTTGTTGAGATCGCGCTTTAGCCTGACCAAATTTTTGTGGAAAGGCATCTTTAAGCCTTCGATCTAATTCTTCGTAATATTCATTACTAGTTGTATCATATCCTTCGCTATTTACCAAGCGATTGTGAATTGCATACGCCGATCCAGTTAATATCTCGTCTTGCCCAAACCAGTTATTTTTTCTAGCCCACTCAACAGCCTTCGGTTCTGGTTGAGCCTGTTGCTGTGATGCCGGTTGTTGTTGCTGAAACTGTTGCTGTTGGGCTGTCTGACGATTTGAATTCTCCCAACGCTCCTGTTCCTGCCTACGCCGTTCAAAGTCAGAACTCTTATTGTTTAATCTAGAGAGCTTGTCTTGAACATCAAACATCTTTGTGGTGTCACCACTATTATAAGCGTCGTCATAGTCCCGTTGAAGCGTCGTCTTCTGTGCCTCTATTGCAGACTCACCTGATGTTAATGCGTTGGCTTGTGCTGTATTAAAAGCCTGCTGTAATTTTATAAGACGTTCTTCTGCAGCAGCCCCACGTCGCTCCGCTTCGTGACGCTTCGCTACTTCTTGACTAATACGTTTTTTTACACGGGAACTATAATCGTCACCCTCACCTTCCGGCGAAGCAGACGCTGTTGTTTCTTCTGCTGATGAAGGTTCTGTGCTGGAATCGTCGTCGAGTACAACAACGCTTTCATCCTCCACTATTTCTTCTACTGCTTGTTCATCACTCATTGTAACGCGCTCCTATCTTTAATAACCGCCTGAATTTCATCATCGTTTAAAATACGAACGGGGTTACCGTGAACACGAAATCGTATGCCAGCATATTTGGAAAAGGTTACTGTATCACCGGGATCTACCCAGTCATCGTATTCCTGCATATCTTCTCTGCTGTAAGCCAGATCACCTAACGAAACAACGGTGCCTAAAACACACGTTCCTCTCGCAAGATCCATTGCCGAGTTAGGCAACATTATGCCACCCTTTGTTACTTCTTCAGTTGGTTCATCCGCAACGAGAACTCTGTATCCCGCTGGAGTTACCGCCAAGTTAATTGACTCAAGCGTTTCTTCACTAATCTTCTTCGTTCCCATCACGCAGTTCCTCTACGATAGTTAGCACGCGATCAATCGCTGAAATTGCACCTGAGATCCGCGTGTATTCATCCCAGTTACTGCAGCGCCCTTCACCAGAATAAGCAACATGTTCATTTTTTAGTTGATTAATCTGTTTAAGTAATTGTTCTTTCATTCGTCATCACCCCTTAAATGTGTTGCAATGCATTCGCTCGCAAAAACATCTAGGAATTTTGTGCCAAGTACCAAGTCATCTACATTAAGTTTTGTAGAAGCAAGGCTTATCTCACCGTCTTTAAAAAAGACAACACCAAGAACACACCTAATTTCATGCGCATCTTGTTTTAGTTTTTCCCCTAACCACTCCGCGTCTTCGTAAACTTTTTTTGGAAACGGTATTATCTTGTTCAGATCTATTTCTTTTGTATGTAGATCTTTTATTTTGCTTGGCATTACTATTCCTAGTGATCATGGTTCGACTTGCCTACTTGTTGCATATTTAAGGATAATTTTGAATAGGGTTACATGAAGTACTTTGATAAAAAAAACTCCATTAAAGTGAAGAAAAGTACACAAGAATACAAAATAGTATAAAACACATTATCTGTGCTATAAGCCGTTCTGAAAACATCGTCACCTCACTGATTTGGTTCCCTTACACTTCCACTTTTTTCTAGATAAATTATTTGGGGAATTAGGATCGCGTGCTTTCTTAGCAGACTTGCCACCCTTTGCTAACATGTCACGCTTTATTCCCGCAGATCGCGCACAGTAACTCGACCCCTTAGATGTGCCGGGGCGGATACGGTCCTTTCCATCCTTTGCTTTGCCGGATTGTCCAAACGACACCTTGCGCGTTCGCCCTGTCGTGGGGTTCTTAACCTTCTTAACAAACCGCTTACCTTTAGCGGGTGTTGCCATTAGACTGACACATCATCCAGTAATGCGAATACCTGTGCATTAACAGTTGCGTCTCCTGCACCACCATCATCAGAAGCAATACAGTGAAGGTTTCCAACAGTTACGTTGGGCAATCTACCAAACCATGTTTCAGATGCACCGATAAAAATACCGTCAGCTAAATCGTGGGCTGCTGCACCGCCATCTATTGACAGCATAATACCATCACCCGAAGAATCATTTTTAACTAACAAAAATTTAACAAGGTCACCAGTGGCAACAACTTGAGGTGCGGTTGTAGATGTTGTTGCGGCATTATTAATATAATGACCCGCTATTAAATCTGCGCTGGCACTGTGGCTGATTGCCGTATGTTTGTAATACCACTTCTGCGTAGCATCGGCAGGCGCTACAGACATTGCACCTGAAATAGTCAATTGTATATCTTCAGGCAACATCGTTGCTTGAAGAGCTAGGGTTGCATCATCAGCCATTTTTAATTCCTTTATTAGTTGTTACGAGACACGTTCATAGCGGCAGCGGCTACGCGAGATCGTTGATCTGCCGCCTTGATCTGCGCGTCTAATATTTTTGATTCTGCTTCGAGTTCGCGATCTAGGTTTTGATCGTTTATTTCAGCCTGAAGTTCAGCTGCTTTCAACTCGACATCCGCCTTGGCCTTAAACGCCTTAACATCACTATTCTGTTTGTCAATTGCCAGCTGTTGCATCGCCACCTGCATCTGTGGAGCTTGCATTGCCTGCTGATTTTGCTGTGCTTGCTGTAATTGTTGTGCCTGTTGAGCAAGTTGCTGACCAGCCAGCGCTTGCATCCTAGCGAGTTCATTCTCCATTGCAGGATCGAGTTCCATGTAATCTGAAGGCGCTGTTGGTTTTAAAGGATTATAATCTGGCGCGTCAGGAAGCTGTTGTTGTATTGTCGCTTCAATCTGTTGCCTGTACTGATGCGCAATGTGTTCGTTAATATGTGCATTCATACGGGGTGCAAGCTGTTTAAACGTATTCTTGTCACCCTGCATAGACATTAGAAACGCTTGATGTGTCTGGATATGGGCTTGATGATCTTGGTCAGGAAAAGCTTTCGCAGCCTTACCGTGCATGAACGCAAAGTTTTCAGTAGCAGGGTCAGCACGTTGCGGACCCCGATCAGGCAACAAGATATCATCTATATCATCCGTTCCTATGGTTTGATGCATTCTTCTAAGTGCTGCCGGAAGATCATGCTGTTGTGGAAATTGTTGTGCAAGCTGCAACTGTGCCTGCGCTCTCATAATTCTCTGTGATTCACTAAATATGTTTGGATCTGAAACAGGGATAACGTCTATTCTACCGTCGTAGTCTTCACGTCTGATGTCACCCGCCCCGTTAGTATACGAACCAAAGTCACCATACTCATAGTTTAGCCGTGCCATTAATCTAAATTCATTACGCTGGGCACGGTGCAATCGTCGATGAATTGTTGACATCAGACGCTGTCCAGCCTCCATCATCGCAACCACACTACCGACAGGTGTCTCTTTGGTATTTTGATCCCCTACTTGTAAATCTGTAGAAGCAGCAAGGCGACGACCATTATCAACAATATTACCCAATAACATAGCGAGTGTTTGACTTGGTTCCTTTGTAGGTAACGGTATAATAGACTTACGAATGTCATCACCAACTCCATCTATATCTCTAAACTCACCAAAAGAAATGGGTTGATCTCCCGCAACCCGCATCCCTCTGGCTTTAAATCCACCCGGCAAGTTTGCAAACTGACCAGCATCAACAAGACTACGCAGTACCGCCGTCGCAGTACGCTGGAGATTTCCAAGAACATGTACAAAGCCCAAACCATAAAAACCTAAACCGGGAAGAAAGCGGTATACTGTAAACCAATTTAATTTTTTGTAATTTGTATCGCCCTCCGCGTAATTTCGGCGTATGGATAAAACTTCGTTATTTGAATCAAGCACCGTAACAATATACGGCAACGCTATGCCTGTTATGTTACCTTCATCATCTGTATGTTCAAAGCCCGGTAGATCTAGATTGACGTGGAATTCAAGAACCCTGAAGCGCTCGCCGTATCCTGTGAATGTTACACCTGTTATTTCACTGGCCTTTTCGTTTATCTGCCCACGATCAAGATCAGTCGGTGTACCCAGATCAAAGTCACGGTATTCACCAGCGACTTGCATTTTTCGGATATCATTCGCATCCATCGTCAGCGCATGACAGTAACGCGAAGCGGTCATCAAGTCCGACGCTTCATTATCTATTACAAAATCCTGTGCCCCAACAAAGCGTGATGTAATTCTATTAAGGGTCGCATCCCAGTAAGTTTTTTTGAAACCAATACCCATGAGTGGCAACATGAACAACATTCGATCCATCTCATCAAAGTATTCTTCACACTCTTCTGTGACCTGATAGTTCATATGTTGCTCGACACGTTGTGCCTGCGCTATCACTGCCTCGTCACTGCCACCTATAATTTTAGTTTTTATCGGTCCATCCGCTGGACAAAGTTCTGCAACTGCACGCGCCTGAAACTGTAGACATGCTTCCAACAGCATTGGATGGTGGGCACCACATGCACCCTCAAACGGCTCACTAACTTCTTCCAAGCGAATACCCAGAATGTCCATGCCCTCAACAAGAGCGGTTTCCCATTCTGCCCTGCTACTACGATCTTCATCGTAAGCCTCAATAAGCTCTGAAGCTAAAGCAGACAGTTCCGTATCGACAAGATGATCAGCAAGGTTCGCACCGTGTGGAACCATAAGTTCACTCGTTGGATAGTCACCGATAGATATCTCAGTTTCACCAGACTCAAGGTCTGTTTCAATTACAATTTCAGTTGAAATGTCCTGAGTATTATCAACAACTAATTCGGGAGCAAGTAAGTCTAATCCCCGTTCAATAGCCATATATATAATTCCCTATTTAGTAGTGACAAGATAACATAAGTATAGTTAATCACCAATAGTACCGCTTTCGTTTCTGGCTAGAAGGATCCTCTTCCTCATCTATATTATAGTGTAGGAAGTAACCAGTTTTTAATCTGATTATCGCCTGCGTGAAGGCATCAACCATATCTTTTCTCCTACCGTTAGGAAAACTGCTACACTGGTTCAGGAAGTCATCAGCCCAGTATTTGTTTTGGGGTAACCATATTTGCCCATTCTCAACCATTGGAGCTACAGAATGCGCACGGGATACTTTGTCTCTATCAGGGTTGTAGTCCGTGACCGGGATACCAGTTCTCCGTAAGTCTTGTAACAACGACTGACCCGAAGCTTTCTTTTCTATCAGAACAGAATCAGGTCGCCACTTTTTATATAGTTCTAAGGCACGCTCACGCAACTGTGGGTATTCGAGGCGCTCGTTTAAACAGCTTAACAGTATTGCTTGGGGTACGCCTTCCCGCTCAAACACACCCCAAGTTTGTATTGCCGTAAAATCTGCGGAACTCGACGCGCTAAACGCCGTATCATATGACTGTAACAAGTAATCACACGGTGGTGGTTCTGAATCCTGCCAGATACGCCACCAGTGACGCTTAAAAATATTACCATCTTCTGCAGCGGGCGACTGCTGAAACAGAGATGCCCACTCTCGACTACCAACTGTCTTTTTTATTTCAAGCAAACGCTCGACTGGGTATTGATCAGGCCAAAGCGCTTCACCAACTTCCCTACCTATCGTATCATCTTCTTCCGCAACAGCTGGTAGATTAATTACTTCCCACTCTTCATGGTCATCGTTATCAAGAACGTGTCCAATCAAGTCAAGTTCGTGCCATCGCGTACCAATAATCACAACAGCAGAAGGTTTCGGCATTAGGCGTGTATATGCAGTAGACTTGTACCAATCGATGACATTGTTGCGAACAGCAGTAGAGTCTGCGTCTTCACGACCTTTAATAATGTCATCAATAATTAATAAGTGAGCGCCACGCCCTGTGATTGCTCCCCCCGCACCCACCGAAAAGTAACTACCTCGATGCGATGTACCAAATCTTCGAGCAGACTGCGAAGTTTCATCCAGTGTTACGTCTGGAAATACCTGACCAAAGCGTTCATCACGTAGTGTATTACGGACTTTCCGACCAAAATCGTCAGCAAGCTCTTGGGCATACGTGGAAAATATAACATATTTGTCTGGATGCCTACCAATATACCAGCTTGGAAAAAAGTTACTGGCGAGTTCTGACTTACCATGTCTTGGTGGCATACTTATTGCCAGACGGGATATTTCACCACGCTCTACAGCTTCCAGTTTAGACGCAAGATGTTTAATATGCTTTGGTCGCATATACTGTGGCGATAGATGCTGACAGTAATCTAACAAACTACCCTGCGCACGGTCTGCCGATTCCTTATCTTCTAGCAAACGCATGGCATGTTGTATGTCTTCGAGCGTATTAAGCTGAAGCATTTTAAAAACTCTTCGTTATTTCAATGGTTGTCAATAATCTCTGCACGCTTGTGGGGTGCCACCTAGACCCCTTACGAAATGTCGGGATATCTTCCCTGTTCATTGCCTTAGAAAGTTTTCTAAGACTTTTATGTGTAAGTTGTAATTTCATAACAGCGTTAGCAATAAGTTTGGCGTGACTACGAGACCTTTCAGCGTTAAGATGTAGAAGCATATAGTCTTTATTATATAACGGCTTTTCCTTTTTAATGGCTTTTTGCTCTAAATCCTCGGCTTTTACGCGACTTGAAAAATGTTGGACCCTTATTGTGGATACCTCCACCCACCACGGCTTATCCCGCCTGTGCTGAGATAATCTATTCATAATGGATTTAGATATACCAACATATAACAACACGTTTTTTTTATTATAGACTCGATAAAGAGATGTGTCTTCAGTATGTTTAAACACTTCAACATCATGCTTATCGCTACTAATTATTTTCGGGGATTGATTCGATATATCGATTGGCTAGTCCATCACTGCTTTTTCCAAGGCTTCTAATCTAGATATTTCACGCGACAGATACTGCCTACATTTCTTTAGATCTTGTAGGTCGTCGTCTTTACCACCTGTTCCAACACGCATTAAATATTTTCCTGCATTCCATAGTATAGCGTTGCGACGAAATAGGGCATCAAGTATGTCCCAAGATTCAAGTCGGTGTTTACCAACATTTACCATGTAGTGTTTCGGTTTACCAACCATATCATATTTATCAGTAGTCAACTTGGATCACCCTGTTTTAACAATAAGTAATCCCCTGTGTTACCGTAGTCAACAGTACACATCTTGCCAGTTGTGTAAGTCACTACTGCTGTCCACTTACCCGTCTTTTCATCAAGCCATATTTCAGTTACGTGACCACGTTTTGACAAACCACGGAATGCTGGTTGCTCCCCCACACTTTTTAAAAACCCCCTGTGCGTAACAAAGTTAGAACAGATTGGCGATTCCACAGGCTTTTTAGTTTCCGACGACGATAGAGGAACGCAAATAACTAAAAATATAAGTGATAAAATAATTCTATTCACAACATATGCCTATCTTAAAAAAAACCCGGTAACACTGAATGGAGAACAATGTTACCGGGTACACACAAGGAAGAAAGAATATGTTTAATCCTAGCACTTAATAATTAAGTTGTATAGTAATAACTATAAATTAATTAATGTTTTACTTCTTCCAGCTTATGAATTTCATAAAACGCGCCACACCCAGAACATGACAAGTGGGTAAGCAACCCATTACCTTCATAACCCGCTTCCTCAAACGAGTAGTCATTATTCCAGATTAGTTCAGATTTACAGTGCCAGCAGGCATGGCGAATAGGTGTCATGCCCCCTGTTAAAAGTTTATTTTCTACGTGTTCGTGTTCAGTTTCAGGTTCAGGTTTACCCACATCCACCTCCACGTTGTGTAACATCACATACATCAATAGCCTCTACAAACTCTTCACCAACCTGCTTAATGGCCTCCTCATAAGGAACAGAAGTGAGTGGTTGACCACCACGACTACCATCAGGATAGCAGGTAAAACCACGTAACCTGTGGGCATAACTTGCTAATGTCTCAGTAAAGTCATCGACGGTGTCTTCGTTGTTAAGATCAGATCCCCACGACGGTAAATTAATTGTTGAACTGATTGCTTGATCAACGTAGTCCTGCACGTCAGCTTGAAATGCGATACGACGTTTATAGTCACTGGCTAGATCAAGAGCAGACTCGATGGATTCTGGTTTTGTTCCATAGAGATCAATCAGTTTTTGCGCTGCACTGTCAACGACATATTGATAGTGCCAGTTCTTACCCTTGAGGTAACGTCGTTTAAACGCAACAGCAAATAATGGTTCTATACCCGTTGTGGTTCCCGCCAAGATACCGATGCTACCGTTGGGTGCTATAGCGCGTTTTGCTTTACAGGGAGTAACATCTAACTCATCTGTAAATTTATCAGCCGTACTATCGGATACCGTTTTATAAACGTGCAACCACCTGTGCAGTTCTGGGGTAACTTCATACTTTGACTGATGCTGGATAAGCCACTCATGTATCCCCATAATCCCCAAACCTAACCTACGGTTTTTCTGTCTGACTGCGTCTACTTTTTCATAGGGTAGGTGTGCGCGTAAAGTACCACAAATCAAAAACTTAGTACCCAGTTCCACAACCTCGCGTAATCTCTTTAGCGTTTTAATCTTCGAGAAGTTTAATGAACCAAGGTTACACACATCAGAGTCATCCTCGGATGTTACTTCGCAACATGCATTGCGTAGTGTCTCGTTCTCGCGATCAAAAAAGTTAAAACTAAAACCGGGTTCCGCTGTTCGCAGTGCCTGCCCCATATTTTGCTTAAACACGTCACCGACTTCACCTGTCTCCCAGTATTTCAGTAACCAGTCTGTTTTATAGTTAACAGAAATATTTGTCATATCCAGCGGTGCCGGAAAGTCAAAGCCTGCCGCCTTTACTTCTGACAGGGATTTACCCGTACCGGGGACAATGTATTCATCCCAGTTTTTATGAACCAGAAATTGATGAACGTCAGCGTGTGTTTCGTCGAGACTCGCGTAGATAGCGGAGCGACGCGATCCACCCTGCATAACCCGTCTGCCAGACTCGTTTATAATTTCCATTGCAGGCATAACACCAGAAGCGACACCACCAGTTTTTGATAAAGAAGCTCCTGCTGGGCGGTATATAGAATAGTCTACCCCAATCCCCCCACCAGTCATTAGGCATGATATTGATCTCCAAGCTAGCGATGCCCAATCCTCACGGGTATCTTCTTCTGCCTTCAATAAAAAGCAGTTGTTATAAAATCTGTTTGCTCTGCCTGCGTAGTACAAATACCTGCCGCCCGGTAAGAACTCCTGATTGCGTATCATGGTTGTCAGTTCTTCGAGTTCCGACTTCTGCAGGTACATACCACAGACATCAATCGCAACAGTGCGTGCGAGTTCATCCCAGCTTTCAGCGCTGTCGTGACGATATTTTAAATTGAATATGTCTTCGCTAAACTTAGAACGGAAGATCGGGTTAATGTTACTCCTGTACTCCCCCGTCATCGATCAGAACCCTCGCCCTTTATAGTACCGTCTTCTTTACGGCGAGTTAGCTTTTCTATATTGACTTCCATGATTTCGGAAAATGAAATACGAAATTCATCCGATAACCTAGCAACATACCAGATAACGTCGCCAAGTTCCTTGACCAGGTCCAGTACTTTTGCATCGGTCCAGATGCCATCGTTATCGCGGATTACTTTTTTAATAAGACTTTGGACTTCGCCTGCTTCTGAACCTAGCCCAAGAGCGCAATAATTAACCGCCTGCCTATCTGGGTACGAAGCGGTAGTTCGTGTCCATTTTTGATATTCGTCAAACTGTGTGTGTGATGTATTGGTCAAGACGCAATTCTCCTTAGTTTAAATGTATTACTTAAAAACATATTAATGCTTTTATGATTTAATTATTTTCAGTTGTGTGAAAAACCGAAAACCCAATGAAACACTTTAGGAGGGTTATAGGATCTATTCCTCCCACACCCCCGCCCTCCTTGGGAAGATCTGAATATGCCACGTTGTCAAGCCTAGTGCAACTACCATAAAAGTATATTTTACTACATTTTTGTACAATCTATGTCGATTTGTTGTTGGGTGTGATAAATATGTCACACTTTCGGTGCGGCTGTAAGGGTGTTGAACCCGGATGCGTAGCTAAATCAAAGTAGGGTCACCGATATTTTTTTACGTTCGTGTTACTTTTTTATGGACAGGGCTACAGGATTTTGTATAGTAATGGGGATGACCTTTTCCTTGATTTTGGTTGTCTTAATTTTAGTACTAACCCGCGAATCGCGGATGACATCTCCTTTGCCACGCATTGCTGTTGTCGGTATGAGGTTTAAAAGCGGGAGCTAGCGATTGCGGTTCCCGCTTTTTATTGGGGGGATGTATAGGTAACATCTGATATATTGTGAGCGGTATGCGTATACGATCAGATGGGTAAGGGGGGGGGTGCCCCCCTATTCTTTTTTTACAGGGG
>Ga0209337_1001338_pt1 | contig 18802 bp, 13 predicted proteins | sample LinPmetageLP53_FD_184044 | JGI IMG/M metagenome (GOLD analysis project Ga0209337, IMG submission 184044) | Marine viral communities from the Pacific Ocean - LP-53 (SPAdes) (version 2) | ecosystem: Environmental > Aquatic > Marine > Oceanic | place: Pacific Ocean | collected 2010-02-08 | reverse complement strand
ATTAGTGCTGACGAATGGGGATATGTAGCATCAATGCAGGATGTTTCTACAACTTCAACCCCCTCTTTTGAATCTTTAAAATTATCTTCTCTTTCTTCAACTCAAGGAATTCCTGTAATTAGTCTCCCTATTAATGCAACATCTACTACACCACATCTACAAGCATTTAGAATTGGTGTTAACTCACCCTCAATATTTTTAGGAGATAATAATGAAGATATTATTTCTTTTGTAGACCAAAACGGATCTACAGCAGCAACAATAGATCAATCAGGTAGGTATAATGGAACAATAAATGGAGGAACATTTTAAATATGTATAATATATGGCAACAATACAATTAAAAACAGGAACAGGATCAGCAGTACCTTCTTCTTTAACACAAGGAGAAGTAGCTATTAATATAGACAATGGTTTAGTTTATTATGGTTCTGGTTCTACTAATACAACAAAACAATTAGAATCTTTTACCCACATAACAGCCTCAGGAGATATAAGTGCAAGTGGTGAATTATCAGCAGCAACAGTTTCAGATGTGTTAGCAGCTGCCGTAGTAACACAAATTGATAATGATGAGATCCCTATTGCTAAATTAGCAGAAGACGCAGTAACTGTTACTGCAGGAACAGGTTTAACAGGAGGAGGATCGATTACATTAGGTGGCTCAGCCACAGTAAATGTGATTGGGGGTACAGGTGTAACCGCAAATGCTAATGATGTTGCAATTGGACAAGATGTAGCTACAACAGCTAACGTATTATTTAATCATATAACATCCTCAGGTAATATAAGTTCAAGTGGAGTAGTAACTGGAGTTAGGTTAGCTCAAGGTAGTACTCTTATAAATGATACATTTGCTCCAATTACAGGACATGCAAACATAGTAACAGTAGGAGCATTAAACGCTGGATCAATAACTTCAGGATTTACTTCAATAGATGTAGGATCAGGCGCTATAAAAACTACAGGTATACTATTTGGGGGAAATATCACTGGTAGTAATATAAGTGCAAGTGAAACAATTACAGCAAATGCATTTGTTGGTGATATTACTGGTGATTTAACAGGTGAAGCAGATACAGTAGCAACAATTGCAGGTTTAGCCCCTAATACTGCGACTACCCAAGCAACTCAAGCAGCTATTACAACAGCTGCTAATTTAACAACAGTAGGAGCATTAAACGCAGGTTCAATAACTTCAGGATTTACTTCAATAGATGTAGGATCAGGCGCTATAAAAACTACAGGTATACTATCAGGAGGAAATATTACTGGTAGTAATATAAGTGCAAGTTTACCATCTACTTCTTCATTTGGTAGATTAGAAGCAACAACAGTTAAAGCAACTAATTATTATGGTTATCAAATTACAAGTCATCCTTCAAATGCAACATTAAATTTTAATGGTTCTTTTTTCTATGTACCCTTAACAGGTCAATCAACGGGAGAACATGCATCTTCTAATTCAAATGAAAGAATACCAATGACAAACCCTTTTAATGGACACCCAATAAAAACAACAATTAGAAGCACAAATAATTCTGCAACTAAAAACGCTAAATTTACATGTAGTATTCATTTTGAAGTTCCTTTTAATAATACTGATTTTAGTGATGTTGCACCAGGTACTGTAGCTCCTGGATTAGCTTCTACAGGACATCAATTATTTAAAGAAATACACGCAACAGGTCCAAATTTAAACCATGCAGCAGTACATTTTGATTGGTTACAAAACGCATACAGTAGTTCAGCAATTACTGACATACCTTCAGGTAGTAGAATAACATTATCTGTTAAAAATGATATTAATAGTAGTGTTACTTATGTTATAAATACTGTGTTTGCTTGGGATTATTCTAATTTATATTAATGGCTATTAAAATTGTAAATAGAACCCCTAAAATAACAGAATTATCAAGTGGTGATATTATAGTTAATTCAAAAGATGGAACATTATTTTATAGATCACAAAATAATTTATTTAAATTACAAGGTGATAAAATAAGTACACCTGACATAACAGAATTTTTATCTGATAATTTAATAAAAGGAAATCTTAGTATAAGTGGTTCTATAATTCCTTTAGGAAGTGGATCTTTTGACTTAGGTAGTCCAGATAATCCATGGAAAGATTTACACATAACAACAGAATCTATAAAATTTTATGATGGGGAGGGAGAAGTTGGAAAAGTATCTTTTAAAAGAGAAAGAGGATTACGAATAGTAGATAACGCTAATGCTTTAACTACTATATCAGCTTCTTTAGGTAATTTTAAAACAATAGTAAACTCACCAACAGGAAGTTTTGGCCATTATATAGGTAATATAAATGGTGGGTCTTTTTAGTTTACATATATGTATATCTGAATAATTAAAAAATAAAAGTTATGGCAATAAAAGATAAAAAAATCCCCTCACCTGAAACTATTAAAACAAATCCTCAATATTTCGCAAAAGAAGAACTTCAGGAAATAAAAAATTTAAGATTAGAATTAAACAACCTAACAGGTCAAATGGGAGCTTTATACATTAATAAAATTAAATTAGAAGAAGCTGAAAATTTATTAAAAAAACAATTAGTATCTTTAGAAGATAAAGAATCTAAAATAGCAAAAAAACTATCAGACAAATATGGTAAAGGTAGTATTGATTTAGAAACAGGTACTTTTACCCCTACAGAATAGTTTTATAAAATCTTTTTATATTTATTAATGGTTAAATTTCCACATTTAATCACTTATTTTAGTTTGGTTTGCATTCCTTTTTCATATTTATATAGGAACAACCAACCAGACATAACATTATAAAAATAATATAAAATGGCAGAACAAATTATTTCACCAGGTGTTTTTACAAGAGAAAACGACCTTTCATTTTTACCACAAGGAGTTGGCGCAATTGGTGCCGCAATAGTAGGACCTACAGTTAAAGGACCAGCATTTGTACCTACAGTAGTAAGAAATTTCGCAGAATACGAAAGAAGATTTGGACCCTTAAATTCAGAAACTTATGTTCCACAAACAGTAAGAGAATATCTTAAAAATGCAGGAGCAGTAACAGTATGTAGAGTATTAGCAGGAGGAGGTTACACTTTTTCTAGTGGTACTACAGAACCTATAGCTGTTATTGTAGGATCAGGATCAGCTGTAACAGCTGTAGCTGCAACAGGATCTGTTAATTTTTTATCAGCATCATTATCTGGTTCTCATGAAGTACAAATTACAGTAACACCTGGAGGAACAGAATATAGATATATTGCTTCAGATCCTGCAGCAATTCCTGCAGATAATTCTCCTGTTTTCTTCTTTGGGACAGGTTCAACTATAGGTGCATCTGTTACTAGTTTAGCAGCAAAAATTACTGCAACCTCAATTGGGATTACAGCAACAAATAGTTCACTAGCAGCTGCTCCAGGAACCATTTTAGGATTAACAGCATCTGCCGCTGGTATTGCTGGAAATTTAATTACAGTAGAAACAGGTTCAGGTGGAACTATTACAGGAGATGTAGCTTTAGGTCCTGGTTATACAAACACAACATTTGGGGGTGGTGTAGACGCTGCAGTAGATAAAGGTATATTAGTAGGATTATTATACCCATCTAAAGCAACAGGTACCCCATCATTAGAAACAACAGCATTATCTCCTGTAGGAGGAGCAGTACATGTAATTAGTTCAAGTTTTGGGATAACATTAAATGGTACAGGTGTTACTTCAAATTCATTTAGTGCTTCTTTAAATCCAGCTAATTCAGATTATTTATTTAAATATATAGGATATAATTCAAATAATAGTAAAGATTCAGCTACATCATATTCAGGAATGCCTGGTTATACTTTCTTAAACTTTAAAAAATTACAATCAGATGCACTAGCTACTGGAGATTTATCTGGATATGGTATTGGAACAGGATCAACAGTTGTAACAGCTAAAATGAGTTCTACTGATTGTGTATTTAGTGGTGAAATTGGTAAAACAGAAGGATATGGTTATGCTTCAACTCCATTCATTCAATCACAAATTGCATTAGGAAGAAAAGATTTATTTCAATTCCACACATTAGATCATGGAAAACATTTATGTCACGAATACAAAGTTTCAATTGCAAATCTAAAAGAACCAGCAGACATTGATGGTATTGAGCAATATTCACAATTTTCAGTTATTATTAGAAAAACAATGGATAAAGATAAATCACCAGTAATTTTAGAACAATATAATAATGTAACTTTAGATCCAGATTCTCCACGTTATATTTCAAGAATAATTGGAGACAGATATCCAAATTATAATGAAACTTTAAATAAAGTTGAATTACTTGGAAATTATCCAAATGTTTCAAATTATATAAGAGTAGCTGTTTCAGATCAAGTAGATCAAAAATCAATATCACCAAAACTTTCACCTAAAGGATTTAAAGCAGTTTCAAATACATTTAGAACAGCTTCATTAAGTGTTAATTGTATTTTCCCTTCAGCGTCTTATGAAGGAGTTCAACAATTAGGAACAGATAATACTTACAATTCTAAAGGATATTTAGGATTTAAATTTATTGACAAAAATTCAGACAATGAAAATTTCTTACAACCATTACCTGATTCTGCAGAAACTAATATATCAGGGGATTTTAGTGTTGAAGATTATTCAGGCCATCCAAGTTCAAGTTTATGGGTAGGGTCATTAAGTGCTTCACTTAGTAATGATGGATCAGCAGGACCAACAAATGGTCAAATCAAATTCACAGTCCCTTTCCAAGGAGGTGATGATGGTTTAGCTCCATGGACAGTAAAAAATATAGGAAAACAAATAACAGGTCCTAATTTATATGGATTTAATTTAAGTGCAACAAATAAAGCAGGCTATAAAGCATACAAAAAAGCATTAGACATATTATCAAATCAAGATGAATATGATATTAATATGTTAGCTATGCCAGGTGTTATACATTCATTACACCCATTAGTTACAAATGCAGGTATTGATATGTGTGAAGAAAGAGGAGATGCATTTTTTGTAATGGATTTAAATGAAGCAGACGCTTCAGTAAACACGGCTACAACAAATGTAAGTGGTTTAGACACCAACTACGCTGCAGTTTATTATCCATGGGTTAAAGTACTTGATACTGCCGCTAATAAGCCAGTATTAGTACCACCATCAGTAATTGTACCAGGAGCTATAGCAGCTTCAGATAGAATTGGAGCCGAATGGTTTGCACCAGCAGGTTTAAATAGAGGTATTTTAGGAAATGTATTAGAAGCTAAAATAAGATTAAGCCAAGCAGAAAGAGACACATTATACAATGAAAAAATTAATCCTATAGCAACATTCCCACAAACAGGAGTTTGTATTTGGGGTCAGAAAACATTACAAGAAAGATCTACAGCTTTAGATAGAATTAATGTTCGTAGATTATTAATTGCACTTAAGAAATTTATTGCAAGTTCTTCAAAATATTTAGTATTTGAACAAAATACATTACAAACAAGAACAAGATTTTTAAATATTGTTAATCCTTATTTAGAATCAGTACAACAAAGACAAGGATTATACGCATTTAGAGTACAAATGGACGAAGCCAATAACACACCAGATGTAATTGATAGAAACCAATTAGTTGGCGCAATTTATTTACAACCTACCAAAACAGCTGAATTTATAGTACTTGACTTTAACGTACTACCTACAGGAGCTACATTTGATGGAGCAGGAGGAGCAGGAGGAGCAGGAGGTGGTGGAGGTTATTAAAAAAACAAAAAAGTTTATATTTATAACGGAATAAAATAAAAATAATAAAATGGCAATATTAGAAACAAACCAAATGATGTTCACAGCATTCGAACCTAAATTACAAAATAGGTTCCTAATGGAAATTGATGGCATCCCAGCATACTTAATTAAAAAAATTGATAGACCAAGTATTACTTTTGGAGAAGTAGTTCTTGACCACATTAATGTGAAAAGAAAAATTAAAGGAAAAGCAAATTGGGATAACGTTACAGCTGAACTTTATGATCCAGTAACCCCATCAGGTGCACAAGCAGTAATGGAATGGGTTAGATTATCTCACGAATCTGTTACAGGTAGAGATGGTTATTCTGATTTTTATAAAAAAGATGTTTACATTAGAACTTTAGGACCAGTAGGTGATGTAGTTGAAGAATGGATTTTAAAAGGAGCTTATTGTCAAGCTGCAAATTTTGGTGCTATGGATTGGACGTCAGACACACCAGCTATGATTTCAATGACTATTGTAATGGATTATGCAATTTTAAATTACTAACAGTAAATTTATATAAAAAAGAAAGCGCCTTTTTGGCGCTTTTTTATTTCTTTATATATGTATATCTGAACTAGTTTTAATAAATAAATAATGTTATGGAAGAAACAAAACAACAATTTCCCTCAGAGGAAGTTACCCTACCTTCAAAAGGTTTATTATACCCAGAAAACTCCCCTTTAAGAAATGGTATAATTGAAATGAAATATATGACTGCCAAGGAGGAAGACATATTAACTAATCAAAATTTAATAGAAAATGGTACAGTAATTGATAAATTATTAAAATCATTAATTACTACACCTTGTGATTATAACGAATTATTATCAGGAGATAAAAATGCTATATTAATAGCAGCTCGTATTTTAGGATATGGTGCTGATTATAGTTTTGAATACAATGGTGAAACAATAGAATTTAATTTAACTACAATTAAAGATAAACAATTAGATGAGTCTTTAATAATAGATAATAAAAATGAATTTTCATTTACTTTACCAACATCTAAAAAAGAAATTACTTTTAAATTTTTAACACATGGAGATGAAATTAATATTGAAAAAGAATTAAAGGGGTTAAGAAAAATTAATAAAGATGCATCTAATGAATTAACTACTAGAATGAAATACATTATTACTTCTATTGATAATGATTATGAAAATAAAACAATTAGAAAATTTGTAGATAATGAATTTTTAGCTAGAGATGCTAGAGAATTAAGAAAATATATTGGAAAAATCCAACCTAGTGTTGACTTGTCTTACAATTATGAAGACACTAGAGGAAATATCACAAAAATAGATATTCCTGTTGGTATTAAGTTTTTTTGGCCTGACGCCTCAGTATAGGGTAAACCTATTTAGTCAAATACATGATCTGGTGTACCATGGCGGTGGTGGATTCATACATTCAGAAGTATATAACATGCCTATTTGGTTAAGAATATTTCATACTAATAAAATTAGTGAATGGAATAAAAAACAAAATGAAGAAATGGAAAAATCTCAGAAAAGTTCAAATAAAAATGAGCTTCAAAGACCCAATATAACTTCAGCAGAACAATTTAATTTTAAAAAGTAAAGGCAATGATGCCTTTCTTTTTTTTATATTTATACACGAATAATAATATATTATGGCTGAAGAAAACGACGAAAATAAAAAAGAAAGTTTCATTAGTAGGAAAGATTTATCAAATCTTAGAGAAGCCCAAAAATCACAATCCCAAATTCTTAAGGGAATGGAAGATGAAATATTTCTTAAAAGAGAACTTAGAACTTTATCAAATGATATAGCTTCTCAAATGAGAAATGAATTAACTTATGCTGAAGAAAAAACAGATGCCTTAAGAAATGCAGAAGAACTATCTAAAAGCTTAAAAGCAACAAATAATTTAATAGAACAAGCAGAACAAGAAATAATTGCAGCTAAAAAAGCAGGTAATATGGCATTAGCTTCTACAATAAAAAGACAACAAGAAGGACTAATTCTTACTAAAGATGAAATAAAAGCTCAAACAAAACTTAGAAAAGAAGTAGACAAAAAAATGGGCCTTATAGATAATATTGCTGACGCCATAAAATCTATTCCTGGAGTAGGCGGAGCTTTAAAAAAGACTATGGACAACATAGTTGCAGGTCAAGAAAAATCCATACTGGCAGGTGAAAAAGGTTTTGGAAGAATTAAATCAGCAGCAAAATCTGTAGGACCAGCAGTAAAAGAATTTTTTGGTGCAGGTTCATTAATTTTAATAGCAAAATCTATTTTAGCTGCAGATCAAGCAATATCCGATTTTCAGAAAAATTTAGGAATATCTGCTAAAGAAGCAGGAAATTTAAGATTACAATTTGGAGCCGCAACTACATCTATGGCTGTTACTAGTATAGATATGATGAAAACTTTTAGCGATATAAATGCTCAATTAGGAATAGCATCAACAGCTATAAGAACAGACATTATAGCTGAAATGTCTAAATTAGGTAAATTAACAGGTATGTCTGCTGAATCACAAGCTAGTTTTGCAATGTTTGCTCAAAAATCAGGAATACATGCTGAAAAACTAACAGACGAAGCAAGACAAGCAGTTATGTTAGGTGAAACAGAAAGAGGAGTTAGATTAGATATAAATAAAACATTAGACGAAGCAGGAAAAATTACAGGAGTAATAAGAGCTAACTTAGGATTTAACATTGTAGCTATTTCTGAAGCAGTAGCAGCAACAAAACAATTTGGTTTATCTCTTGGAGATTTAGAAGGTATAAGTAAAAATTTATTAAATTTTCAATCATCTATTGAAGCAGAATTAACAGCAGAATTATTTACAGGTAAACAACTTGAATTGTCTGCTGCAAGAAGATTTGCTTTAACCGCAGATTATAAAAATTTATCAAAAGAAATAGTAAAACAAGCAGGTGGTGAATATGAATTTGCAAAATTAAATGTTCTTGAAAAAGAAAAACTAGCAGCAGCTTTAGGAATGAGTGTTAATAGAATGTCTGACTTAGTTTATCAAAATGCAAATCTTAAAGAACTAGCAGAACAAGCAAGAGACGCAGGAAAGGATGAATTAGCTAATATGCTTGAAAGAAGATCAGTAGGGGAATCATTTAATGATATAATGATGCAATTAAAAACCATATTTGTTGATTTAATGACTCCTTTATTACCAGTATTAGAAAGTTTTTCAGAATTAGTACAAAACAGTGAATCATTTAGAGAAAACCTAAAATATATAGCTACTATTGGTTTAGGAGCTATGGTAGCAGGTATAACAAAAGCAGCCATAGCAGCAATTATAGGAGGGGGAGCATTAGCAGGCCCTATAGGAGCAGTAGCAGGAATTGCAGTCGCAATGATGGCCTTAAATACAATAAATAAAGCAGGTGATGAAGCTTCAGCAAATATGCCTCGTTATAATACCCTACAAGAGGGAAAAATAGTTAATGTAAACCAACCATCAATATTTGACTCAGGAGAAGTAGGCATGAGAAAAAACACACTTACAGACTTACAAAATAACAATAATAGCATAACTAAAGAACAAGCAAACACAATGATAGATTTACTATCAACAAAAACAACGTTTGAGTTCACTAAATTTGCAGCCGCACAAATGGCCGTAGTTGAAAAAAATAAGTTTTCGTAAAATTAATATTTAAAATAAAATAAAATGGCATTATTAGAATTTGTTTCATTATTTAGTATAATAGATAAAAACTCACAATTAAATTTAGATGAAGCTTCAGAAAAACACACAAATAGTTTAAGTACTTTATCAGGAAATTCTACTCCTATGTCAGGAGAAAATTTAGAATCAACAACAACTAATTTAAATCCTAATTCATACCAATTAAATTACATAGGTACTGAAACAGACAGTTTAATTTTACTTGAAGACACTATATTTGCTCCTGATGAAAGTACATCTTTTATAGATACCCCTACTCCCTTTGGTTTAGGTATTTTACAAACACTAAATGAAGGAGAGGATAAATTAAAACCTGCATTATTAAGTATTCCTAATAAAGCCCCATTTCAAGATTTAGATGGATTTGATGGAGGTAATGGATTTTTTCATGGTATAAATAAGCCAGGAAAAGGTCAAGGATTACAAGTAAATAATGAAGATTTACATGTATCATTATTAAAAGAAAAAACATACAACCAACAATCAGATTATCAAGGTTTAGATGGTTTAGAAGGTCCTAAATTTGATTTAGGACCAGAAGCCCCACAAGATTGGGAAAATCCTATATATGACACAATACATGAACAATCATTATTAGCTCCTCATAGAGACCCATCAAATGATTTAGATTTAGATGGAAAAACACCTCTTTCTACAACAAAAAGTGATCTATTCTTTACACAACAAATAAATAAAGTACCCGGGGGAATGACTCCATCAGCATATGCTGATGTTAATGGAAATAAATTAGTTGATCCTAGAGCTCCAGATGGGGCTCCAATACCTAATAATTTATTATTCCATAGAGATAAAAATCCAACAAAATATAAAGGATTACAAATAAAAGGAATAGATTTACATGAACATTTATTACAAAATTCTTATACTTACACTCATGGTTTAAGTACAACTAATTTAAAACCATCTACAAGTGATGGAGACAGATTCCACTATCAAGATTTAGATATAGACATAAGAAAAAATACACCCAAACAATATATAAACAAACCTATTAGATAATGTCTTTACTAAATCTTCTATCTACTCAATATAACCTTGGATCAACAATAACACCTGAAGGATTAGTTCTTGGGGGGTTAACAAATCCTTCCTCTCCAAATCCTAATCTATCTTATGGTGGTCCCTCTAAGACTATAAGATATGGTGATAGAAGTGGAGAAAAAAAAGCACCATCATATCATCTAGTAAACAGAGTAGAATGGTATGGAAAAGATAAGGGAGGGGGAGGAGCACCACATTATAATAGTAATCCTACTTTTTTAATAGGTGGTGACCATAAATCAGTAATTCCTGATTTTATTTTTAGAGGGGGAGAAGAAGTATTTTTAGATAGAAGGTCAATAGATTATCAAAGAATAAATAATTTTTTATTTGAATCTGATGGAGTAGGAACTCAATTTTTAATTAAACAAGCAGGACTACAATTATTAAACCCTAGAAAAGAAACAAGAACTTTTAATCTAGGAGTAAGTTTATTAGCTCAAGTAGCAGCTTCAGGTTTTTCAAGTATTAAAAGACACGGGACAATTCCAGAACCTGCTGGTATAAATATAAATTCATCCTTAGGTAATGTATTAGGTAAAACACCAGGAGTTGGGGGATTTCTTTCAAATGCTATAGGAGGAGATTATCTTAGTTCAACTGGTAATAATAGGACTAGTGAGGCTGTACAAGATAAGGGTATACAATATGCAATGGGAGACCCAGGAGCCCCTAAATATAAAACAACAATAGGAAAAATAATAGACACTATAGTAGATAATCCTTTTAAATCTAAACAATCTGGAAAATTTGACAAAAAACTAACAGATAATAATCAAAAAGCATACACTCAAAGGTGGGAAAATGATTATAAAGGAATAGATAAACTTAATTTTGAACCCGTCACTACAACCTTAGATAAAGGTAATCAAATGGATTTAATCCCTTTTGAATTTGAGATAGAAGGCCAAAAAAATAGTGATAATAATATTATACGATTTAGAGCATTTTTAGATTCTTGGGGAGATGATTTTAATGCTAGTCATAATGAAACAAAATTTAATGGTAGAGGAGAATCTTTTTACACTTATAATAAATTTAAAAGATCTATAAACATAGGTTTTAGAATAGCAGCTCAATCAGTTTTTGAAATGAAACCTATATACCAAAAATTAAATTATTTAGCAGCACAAACAGCTCCTGGTTATTCACAAAATTCAGGAAGAATAATAACACCTTATATGAGAATAACTATGGGAGATTATTTAACTAGAGTACCTGGTGTTTTATCTAATGTAGGTATTCAATGGCAAAAAGATTATCCTTGGGAAATTAATAATGAAAATTCTCCATATCTTAAAAAATTACCTCATGTGTTAGATGTTAGTATACAATTTTTACCAATCCATGATTTTGTCCCTAACAATGATTATAAATCATCTCCTTTTATAGGAATAAAAGATGTTTCACCTAGTACCTACAACAGTAATTTACATGATTGGTTAAGTGTAAGCCCTAGTGATCAAAATATTATGGATAAAACAAGAACATATCCTTTATCCGAAACCAACTCTGATAATTCAACATTAAAAATAGACTCTTCTTTTGATCAAAATGATGGGTATACATTTAGTTTTATAAATGCAGATGGAGAAGAAGTTAACAGATATGGCCAAAGTATCACAAATTAATATTAAAATTAATAAATAATGATATCAAATAGATTAAAATATATAGCAAAACAAAAAACACAAAACAAAAAACGATATTATAGAGGTATAAAATACCCACATATACCTCCTAGAACATCAGACATATATGCTATAACATCTACGGGAGATAGACTTGATATATTAGCAGACCAAATATACAATGATGTTAAATTATGGTGGGTAATAGCAATAGCTAATAAAGGTATACTTAGAACAGACAGTTATGCTGTAAAAGGAGGTTTAGAAATTAGAATACCTCAAAATATAAACCAAATTTTAAAAAATTTTGAAGAAATAAATAATAATTCATAAGTTATGTCAACAATTAAAGGAATATTTGAACCTTTTTACAAGTATGTTAAACAACAATTAGGAACTAGAAAATGGATATTATCTAACCCTTCAAATGCAATGATAACTGAAGAAGGTAATATAACAGATAATTATGATGATTCAACTACAAAAACCTTAGATTTAAACAGACAAGGAAAACAAACGTGGATAAAAAGTGTTAAAAGAAATATAGATGGAAAAAACACAGTTTTTAAATTATCCTCTAATGAAGAAATTGAAGCATTTAATAAAAAATATAATGATAATTTAAATCCTCTCCCCCCAACCGTAGACGGTAGAGCTTTTTGGACATACACAACTGAAAAACAATGTACTGTAAGAATGATGTCTGGGGTAAATTTAGTTGATAGTGTGTCTGAAGATTTATTAGAAGATCATGAAAAAAATTATGTTGGTAATTCATTAGCACAAATATGGGTATTAGAATCTGGAACTCAAATTTCAAATGGGGGCATTGCAGGAGGATTTGAAGGAAATTCTGGGAATGTAGGTTTAGATGAAGATTATATTGTAAAAAACTCATCTTATGGAAATAAAGTATATAGAGCAAATGCTGATAATGATTTTGGTGTAGTACCCATACCAGGTATAATAGACGCTGAAATTAAAACAAAAACATCAGATGGTTCACTTAGAGAAGCTATAGTTAATTTTAGATGTTTTAATAAAAGACAACTTGAAATTTTAGAATTACTTTATATGAGACCTGGATTTCCTGTTTTAGTAGAATGGGGTTGGGATCCTTATGTGTCTAATAATTATCAAAGAGAATCAAACAATTTTGATGTAAAAAGTAAATTTTTTGATGAAAAAAGTAATATTGAAGAAATAAACAAAGAAATAAGAAAAAATAAAAGCCTATCAGGAGGAAATTATGATGGTTTTTTAGGACAATGTAAAAACTTTTCTTTTAAAGCAAGAGAAGATGGAGGATATGATTGCACCACAGAAATAATAGCAGCAGGAGAAATTTTAGAATCATTAAAAGGTAAAAAAATTATATTAGATAAACCTACTATAGGAAGAGCTGATGGTAGAGAAGATCAAGAAGCCTTAATAGGTGATGAATTTTTATTTCATTTAAAAGCTATTAAAGAAAATTTAAACTCAGCAGGAGATCAAGCTTTTTTAAAGTATTTTGGAACGACAAATCATAGAAAAATAGATTATAGAGATTTTAGTATGCCTGGTATAGGATCAAATCCTGAGGGAGAAAGATATTTTGGTCATAGAGCTCCAGGAGGATATGATTTAGTTAAAGCTTGGAATGGTACTTCACAACATGTTACCTTGATGACAATGAATGCTAGTGAACAAAGACAGTGGGTAATTAACAGATTAACAAATGAAGGTTACGAACAATGGGAAATAGACAGAATTTTTGGTTCAGGAGGTTTAATAAGTAAAGGAGTAACAAAAGAAGAGATAATTATTGATCCTGTTACAAAAGAAATCTTTTATATAAGAGAACTTAATAAACAAAATCCTAATTTTAAAGAAAGATTTAGTGGTGTTGTAAATTTAATAAGAAAAATTACAAAAAATAAATGGGAGGAACGATATTATGATGGAGAAAAATCAGTAGGATTAGGATTTGATAGTAAAAGTGGTAAATTTGGTGGCGAATGGTATAACATAAGAGGTCAAGGAATAGACGCAATATTAGGTGGTACTATAATAAGACAAGTAGTAAGATTTGACGAAAAAGGTTCAAATTTTGATTTATTAGGAGGTTTTAGATCATCAACAAAACAAATGTTAGAAGATAATTATGGATACAAAGCCTATTCTACTGATGCCATTGAAAGTGACAGTGGATACAGAAAAAATATTTTTGTAAGGTGGGATTTATTATGTCAAATGATAAATAAATTTTCAACAGAAGAATACCAACCTGGAAGACCTTTAGTAAAATTAGATTATTTAGAAAAAAATAAAATGTCATATAATCCTTCTTTAGGCAAATCGTTTGATTTAAATGAGGTACAAAATATAAAAGAGGGTAACGATGCAGATAAACTTGCTGAATATATTGATGAAAGATTCCAGTTTAATATAAACGAAAATGGGGACGAAATTCCAGTAAGATATTTAACTTATTCCTCTGCTGACACCCGTAAACTTACTCATCATTTTCAATCAGTAAATAATTTAGTAGGAAATAGTTATGATGAACGTGTTTGTATAATGCCCCACCAAGATGTATTGGGAGATATGATAACAGCAAATGAATTTCAATCTAATCCTTATGATGATGGACAAGGTACTACTTATTATGATGAAGATTTTACTGATTATATAATACGAGGAAACCGTTCTAAAGATTCAGCTAGATTTAATCAAACATATGATACTACACAAGGCTTTTTTGACTTAACAGATTATTGGACTAGTGTTAAAGATTCTAATACAGATTTAATAGACGCTCCTAAAAATAGTATAGGATATGTATTATTTAATTTAGATTATGTAATAAATGAATATGTTAGTATGCGTTTAGAAACAACTAAAACGGATGAAGGAGAAACAACATACACTAGGTTAAATAAGAATTTTAATATGCATGATTTTATTAAAAGAATATGGGATGGAGTAAATGATGCAACAGGAAATTATTATGACTTTACATTAATAACAGAACATGAAAGACCTAATGTAGCTAAAATTATAGATAAAACACTTTCAGGAACCCAATATTTAAATCCAGATGATTTATTTGAATTTAATCCTCAAGGATTAGAATCAGTGTGTAGAGACATATACTTTGATTCTGCAATAACTAATGACATGGCTAACATGATATCTGTAGCTGCTCAAACACCTAAAGCTAGTTCTGATTTAGTAACTCAAACATTTAAAAAATTTAGTGAAAACATACAATCAAGATGGTCTACTTCTTTACATGATAAAAATGAAGAAGAATCAGAAGCAGATTATTTAAAAGAATTATATTTACAAGATTTAAAAAGATTTAAAAAATTATATTATTCTTTAGATAAATTCACAGTTAATTTCAATAATAACTTTTTTGGAGCAAATCAAATAAATTATTCAGGTTATGGTATAGTATCTTCAACATTATCCCCTTCAACAGCCAAAATGTATGCAGAAGAATTAGAAGAATTAGCTAATAGTATTTATGAAAGATATCCTGAAAAAACTGATGGAAATTTAAATGATGGTATACAAACTCCTAATTATTGTGGTATGTATATGCATAAGGCATCTCTTAGAAAAAGTGCCATTATACCCTTAAATGTAAACTTAAGATTAGATGGAATAGCAGGTATAATTCCTCTTAATGTTTTTAAAATAAATCCTGAAAAATTACCTAAAGGTTATCAACGTAAAGATGTAGCTTTTATAGTAAAAAGTGAATCTCAAAAAATAACATCTGGTCAAGATTGGACCACAGATTTAACAGGACAATTAGTTTTATTAGACATAAATCCAAATTTAGGAGAAAATACAATAGATATTGAAGATCTTGTATTTGTAGATGGAATTCCTGTAGAAGAAAAATTAGAAATGGTCAATCCTTATAAAGGTTTTTATGCAACAAATAGTACTTGGCCTATAAGAAATGATGGAAGACACCATGCAGGACTTGATTTAAACTTACCTAATGGCACAGAACTTTATGCACCACGTGATGGAAAAATATGGGATGCTACTTGGTTTGGTGGTGATCAAAATCAATTTGATCACTGGGCATATGAATCAGGAGGAACTGGTTATGGAAATATGATATGTATGGAATTTACTGACCCTTTAACTGCTATAACTCACACATATGGACCTAATCCTACAGGAAAACCTGTAGCAAGAGCATGTTTTGCTCATTTACAAAGAATAGATGTAACACCTGGACAAATAGTTACCCAAAAACAATTAATAGGATTGTCAGACAGTACTGGTACCGTAACAGGTGCACATTTACATTATGAAGTAGGAACAGAAGATTTAATGACTTTAGATTGGAGATTAGGTTATGGAGAAACTGTTGGATTAGAGAAAAAACGAGCAAGAAATGAAAATGCTCATGTACAACCACTATTAGTACTTGATGAAAAATGTCAACAATTTCAAACTGAAAAATGTACTTGGACTTAAAAAACTATGTATTTACCTAACCAAAATATAACAAGAAAAACAACATCTGGAAATGAATTAATGTTTAGAGACAGTAGGCAACCTTTTATAGGAGATTACATCAAAACAAATAAAGGCAAAATGTATGCTGGTGTAGATAATACTAATCCAGGTCTTGAATTAATATATAAAGAAGAATACGTAGATTCTTTAAGAAGTTCATTAATACCTTATCAAAAAATAATTAGTTCAACTAATCAAGCAAAAATATATAATTTTGCAAATAAATTAAGATCAAAGAATTTTTTAGCTAATATTATTCCTATTCCCTCAGTAAAAGTAAAACCTGTACCTGAAGATTATTATAAAGGTTTTTACTTTAGATATTTTGCAAAAAGAATAAACACAAATAAATATCTTGAAATAGATAAAGATACATATAATTCTATAAAAAATAATGAACCTAAATATGATTATAATTTATATAATGTAGGTAAATTAGAATGGTTTATAGTAGGAAACAGTGTTTATGCTAAAAATTCAATGTCTATTAAAAAAGCACAAAGACAATTTCCTAATATATTTTATTTATTCCCTGTATTAAATGAATTTATGGCTCCTTCTTTAGAAGTACAAGAAAACTTATACACAGAGGGAGGAAAACTATATTATGGAGACGGTACTGAGTATATAGGGTATTTTCATATCCACCCTTCAAAAGGTCCAATGGTAGGAGCACTTCATACTCTTTCTCCTCACCCATATTTATATTACTTTAACCAATTACCACAATTATCTGATAGCTCTTATCAAGATTTTTTAGAAAATTATAATAAAGTTACTTGTTATAAATGTATAACTGTTGGTTTTGATGTAAACCAAATTCCAATTAATCAAATAGCATCAGTAAGAAGATCAAGATTATTTGGTTGTCCTCCAGGCTCAAACCAAGATTTTAAAACAGTTAATGATGGGTGTTTTAAAAGAGTAAGCCAAACAGGGGGGAATACAACTACAGAAACAGGACCTAGAGAAGAAGGAAATATTATCATTTTAGGAGGGGGAACAGGAAATAATGGAAATTATTGTGGAAATGATGGTTGGGGGTATGGAAATGGTAATTTTGGTAATTTTGGAACTATCCCTCCTTTTCCCGGAGGATCTGGATATACTGGTGGGGGTGGAGGTGGATTTGGAGGTGGTGGAGGAGGTTTTGGAGATTTTGAAGGAACCTGTTTTACTGCAAACACACTAATTACTATGGCAGATGGTTCTGAAAAAACTATATCATCCATTAAAGCAGGAGAAAAAGTAAAAAGTGAAATAGGAGAATCAACAGTATTAGAAGTCCAAATTCACAATAAAGAGGATTATGAAGTATATTCTATAAATGGAGGAAAACCTTTTGTAACAGAAGAACATCCTTTTAAAACAATTGATGGTTGGAAAGCTATTAATCCCTTTACTACCTTAGAAAAACATCAAATAAACTCAGACGTTTTAAATTTACAAGATATAGTTTATAAATTAAATGGAAAAGAAATTATAGAATCTATTGAAAAAGGAAAAATAACATATCCAAAAGTATACAATTTATCTTTAGATAATGAACATGTTTATTATGCTAACGGATATTTAGTACATAATGAAAAAGGAGCAGGACTTGGTTTAGATGATTTAGAAAATATTGTTGGTGATGGTGAAATAGTTGTTTTTGGAGGATAATTATTTATATCTATAATATTTGGTTATTAGAAATATTTTTCTTACATTAATGAGGTATGTTTTACCTTATCGAAACAAAAAATCAACTAAACCAACTAGAATCAAACTTATCCTCTAGTTTAACACGCTATCTTGAATTTATTCAGGGTAATGACAACACACACCCCGCGTTAGCAGAAATAATAGCTGTGTATCTTGAAGTTGACGGTGAAGATTTTATCATACCAATTAACCATTTAGAATGTATAAATCAAAACAGAGATCATATATTGAGGTTATTGCAAAATTATGATTTTTGTGTTTTAGACAAGAAAAGCAGCTTACATGCGGCCCCACACATATCTTATACGGATATACAACATACAATAGCTCCTTTAGACCAACATACAACCCAAGCACACCAATGGTATTACCGAAAATTCCCACATACTAAGGTAAATAAAATGATACCAAT